>Ga0209123_1000105_pt1 | contig 136361 bp, 111 predicted proteins | sample BarGraIncu00431A_FD_184500 | JGI IMG/M metagenome (GOLD analysis project Ga0209123, IMG submission 184500) | Arctic peat soil microbial communities from Barrow, Alaska, USA - Barrow Graham LP Incubations 004-31A (SPAdes) (version 2) | ecosystem: Environmental > Terrestrial > Soil > Wetlands >... | reverse complement strand
TATCACTTTTGACTTTTTCGATTCTGAATATATTCTCGCTATAGAATAATAATTGAAAGTCTAAAGAAGAACTTCCAAAATCCAGAAAACGCACATCAATTGTTGATATATCTAATATTTCAGAATATTCCAAAGCACTTTCTTTCAATACCTTAATCACCAAATCGACATCACTGCCATAGGCTACTCCAACATTAATCTTGAAACGGGTTTTTTTTGACTGATGACTCCAGTTTATGACTTTATTCGTTGTAATTAAAGAGTTTGGAATTATTATCGAAATTTCATCTCTATTTAATCCCATCGAAGTTCGCAATCCGATTTCTTGAATCTTCACGATATCATTATCAATTTCTAAAATATCATCTATTTCGATAGACCTTTCTGATAGTAAAATTATACCCGATAGTATATCGTTAAATGTCTGTTGTAATCCCAATCCAATACCGACTAATAAGGCAGCAGAACCAGCAATTAATACAGTTACTTTAATTCCAATTGCTTCCAAAGAAAGAGCAATGGCAATTATCCAGATTACATATTTAATAATTTGGAATAATGCATAAGTACTGCCTTTACCGATATTATAAAACTTATGTCTGCGAAAAAGCATTTTTTTCAAAACCCACAACAACAATTTGGTTATTAGAAAAATAGCTAAAACAATGACTAAAGAGTACACCTTAAATTGATGATTACCACTACTAATAAGTACAAAATCTAAGAATTTATTAATTGTATCCATTTGGTTTTGTATTAGAAATTCAACAATTTATATTTTTGTTCTAAATCAATGTATTTTCGTCAAATCATACGGAGTTTCCTGATAAACAAAGTAATTCAGCCAATTGGTGAAAAGCAGGTTGGCATGACTGCGCCAGCGAACTAATGGTTCGTTGTTCGGGCTATCATTCAAATAATAATTTTTAGGCATATTAATTTCAAGACCCTTTGCCAAATCACGCTTATATTCTGTATCGAGTGTGTAAGGCGAATATTCAGAATGCCCTGTTACATAGAATTCACGTCCATTGCGTGCCATAACCAAATATACACCCGATTCAGGTGATTCTGAGAGCAAAGTCAGTTCAGGTACACGTCGGATATCTTCGGCACGCACTTCGGTATGGCGGCTGTGAGGCACATAAAACACATCGTCGAATCCGCGAAAAATAGGGTTATGATGTTCAAATTTCATGTGTTCGAAGACACCAAACATTTTTGAATCAAGCGGATACTTCTTTATGCCATAATGATGATATAAACCTGCTTGAGCTGCCCAACAAATATGCAGGGTGGAAGTAACATGCGTTCTGGCCCAATCAAAAATCTTTGTAACTTCCGCCCAATAGTTTACCTCTTCAAACTCCAACAGCTCAACCGGTGCACCGGTTATAATCATTCCATCAAAATTACTCTGACTTATTTCATCAAAGGTTTTATAGAATGCCTGCATGTGTTCAATCGGTGTATTTTTCGATATGTGACTTTCCAGTTGCAGAAAATCAATTTCAATCTGCAACGGGGAGTTAGAAAGCAAGCGGATCAAATCAGTTTCAGTGGTGATTTTAATTGGCATTAAGTTTAAAATCACAATTTTAAGTGGACGAATTTCCTGTGTAGAAGCACGTTCTGAGTCCATTACAAAGATATTCTCTTCGCGCAGTGCATCCACCGCCGGCAATGTTATAGGTATGTTTAATGGCATATTTTTTTAGTTTGAACGTTTGTAAAGTATAAAAGTTTAATGACCTAAGGCAACATCTGTTCTTGCTACCCGCTACTAAATTAATAATACTTCCTGTAAATCTTCCAATAAGCTGTACTTCCAATAAAATCGCTCAGAAAATCATTTAATTCAGCCAATAATTTAGGAGATTTAGAATAGACAGCCCATGCTTGCTGCTGTTGAAACCCTATTGGGATTGAAATATCAATATTAGGATATTTCAATTTTAAACTTTGAGCATATTGCTCATCACAAATGGTATATTTTATTTTACCTAAAGCCACTAATTGAACCAGTTGCTCAGTGTTTTTGTTTTTCAACTCTACAATATTAATTGGACTTGCTATTTCATTTGAAAGATGATTCAATCGCATTTTAAAAGGTGAATTTACACGGACATAAATTGTCTCGTTAGCTAAGTCGGTTTGTTTAGTTATTTTCTTAGTTTTTACAGAATCTGTTTGTATTTGTTGAACAAGCACTTGACGAGAAGTAAAGAATGGGTTTGAAAATAGCACATCGTTTTTCCACTCGGTTGTTACAGGAGTAAAATTTGCAATTAAATCATAATCACCATTAATCAAACCTTCCATACTTGTTTTCAGATCATTCTGTTTCGCAATAACAAGTTCGAGTCCTAAAGTATCGGCAAAAGCTTTTACTATTTCATATTGAAATCCTGAAATACTATCGCCTTTCTTTGAAAAGCCGATACTGCTGCTATCAGTCAGTACGGAAAGCCGACCTGACTTAAGAATACCGGGCAAATCATGTATTCTAGTTCTTTTAACGTGTACTACCACAATGATTCCAACAATAACAATCAGTACAACAATGCCTATTTGTATTTTTCTTATCATGTTTTAGCTCTTAGAACGTTGTAGCTTTATCGAGATTTTTTCACTTGACTAATTATAGAAATTCCAGGAAATACCCATTTTCATTACCGCAGGATCAATTGGATAATTTGGCATTGAAAAATAAGCATCATTGCTAAACATTTGATTTATATGATAATATTCAAGGAAGAAACGAGTTCGTTTCAGATGAAAATTTACATATGCATTTACAACCGGGAAATTCCCGATTTTGGTGGTTGACTGTGAATAAAACTGTCCGGTTGCAGGCATGTAGGTGGGCGCGTAATATGCCGAATTATAACGCACATTAGCACCTATCTGGAATCCAAGCACATGAAACCATAAATCGTGAAAATACAGGTTATGGTAAAGCGTTAAACTCGGAAGAGCTAAAACTCCCGGTTGCGAACTTACCTGATAAACAACATTATTTTCGAGGGAAAATTTACCGACATGAAAATCTTGTTTGAAATTAAATGCCAACACTTGAATGTCTCCAGAATGCTGCCTCGGCATTGCAAGCGAATCAAAATAAATATATTGTTTAATATCCTCTACCGAAACATTCAACGAAAACAATCTGGTAGGAATTGAAAAAGTTCCACCAACATGAGTTCTAAATATATTGGAAAAATTATTATTCCATTGGAAATGATTCGAATCATAATGATCCAAAAAATAAGAGGGTTTATCGTTTCTAATAAAACCATTGGCAACTAGTGAAACACTGTCATTCCATAGTTTAAAGTAACCTCCTATATTCCCTTCCAGTTTAAAATCACCGGCTTTGTAACCCAGGAAACTCAATTCGCCAAGAAAGTTATATTTAAAAAGTTTACCACGTCGCTTCGACAATATTGCACCCACTTTGGTCGACGATTTAGTCATATGATTAACAATAGAGTCAGTCTTAAATGTGTAATTTTGAATTTCATTTTCAAGAAAAGCTGTCAATCCAAAATCCAGCCATTTATTAAACTCCTCTTCCATACTTACTGAAACTGTGTTGGTTAAAGTTTTCAGTGCCGAAGTATCATTTGTTTGAGCAAAAGGTAGGTATTTATTTTTGTAAAAAGGTTTTCCAACCGTGTCATTTTCAAAATATCTCTTTCGTACATCATCGTATTTCAGCGTATGCGAGAACGTTGTAACAGGCACATAATCCATTCGCACAGAATCATCATCGATGCGAACAGGTCTTTCAATCCCAACACTATAGTTCTGGTTATAAAATATTTGGTTATATTTATAATTAGAGTAACCGGAAATATTCGTAGTCATTATTGAAGCAGTTTTCCCAAGTTGCGATGTTATATCCCCGGGGTTACTAAGACCTCCACTTTCATAGTTACTCAAAGTATTTGTAGCCATAAAGCCCGTAGCAGAATAATGACGACCTTGATAACTGCCAAAAAGAGATCCTGAAAAACGCTGAACAGCCTGATTTTGATATTCTCCCGGGGCATAAATATAATCGAGGGTTGTGCCAAAATTGAAATTCTTATGTGTGTTTGCCGTAAATAAAAATTTCACATGATCTTCTGCCCTGTTAGCAGATCCTCCAGTATTATAATCAATATTACTGTAGGGAGTTTTAGTATTATAGAAAGTGGCGTTCTTTATATTCGTAATATAAGGAACATAAGCATTTGAGAAAATAAAATCAGTATTATCAGGACGGTCAAAATACAATTTGGATTGAATTGGGGAGCCCAAATTTCCATTATAAGAATTCGCAATACTATATCGGTCAATAGGATTGGCATCCTGATAATTTAAATGCAAAGTATCAACCGGAACAGTATCAGCGACCGCAAAGCGATCGGTAACATGCCAGGTTTTTACAAATCTGTAATTCGGTGGGGTTTGTCCAAAAACAGAAACAACTAAAAATAAAAACTGAACAAAAAATAGTATCTTCTTCACCGAAAAATATTAATTTTAAACACTAAATCGATTTCCAACCCTCATTTTAAGGCACTTTTGGTTGGCTGCAAAGATACAAAAATTTATTGGCGCTGCCGAGTACAGATGCCTAATAAAATTAAAAACGAATTTTAACATGTTCTGATTTCAAAAAATAATCAAAACAGAGGAAAAGGCACTCATTTAACACAAGTATCTATCTCATTCAATAAATCAAATAACAGTCATAAATAAACCACATTTAATAACCTAAAGCGGGTTATTAATTACAAATTCATTATAGTTAAATATTTACTGGTGTTTTATTTAAAATATTCGTTAGAATGTTTGATTATAACAAATAAAACAGCTAAACTTGTACGAAATTTAAAATATCAAAATGCCAATAATTTCGTTCGTAATGACATAATTACTGAAAATATTAGTTGATTTCATAGTTCATTCCTGACATAATGATATATTCCAGGGCTAATTTGATTGATCTACAAAGTATTCTACGATATTTTAATATAAAAGACATTTTTCCAAAAATCCTATTTAAAAACTATTTAGTATGAATATCGAAAAATTGATGTTTTCATTAGAAGCTAAACACCCAGGTGAAACAGAGTATTTACAGGCAGTTCGTGAAGTATTAAGTACTATTGAAGCAGTTTATAACGAACACCCTGAATTTGAGAAAGCAAAAATTGCAGAGAGATTGGTAGAACCAGATCGTATTTTTACATTTAAGGTTCCCTGGGTTGACGACCGTGGAGAAGTTCAACTAAATCTGGGATATCGAATTCAATTCAATAATGCCATTGGTCCATACAAAGGAGGTTTGCGATTTCACTCTTCCGTAAATCTGTCTATCCTTAAATTCCTCGGCTTCGAACAGATATTTAAAAATGCACTTACCACACTTCCAATGGGCGGAGCAAAAGGTGGATCGGATTTTAATCCACGAGGAAAATCCGATTCTGAAGTGATGCGCTTCTGTCAGGCATTTATGGTTGAACTATGGCGCTATATCGGTCCGGAAACAGATGTTCCGGCAGGTGACATTGGCGTTGGTGGACGGGAAATTGGATATCTGTATGGCATGTATCGAAAACTGGCACATGAAAACACCGGGGTTTTAACTGGAAAGAATCTTGAATTCGGGGGCTCGCTTATACGTCCCGAAGCAACAGGTTTTGGTGGTTTGTATTTTGTAAATCAGATGATTGAAACTGCCGGAATGAGTATAAAAGGCAGAACCATAGCTATTTCCGGATTTGGGAATGTTGCATGGGGAGCTGCCATTAAAGCAACAGAAATGGGAGCTAAAGTTGTTTCTATTTCCGGACCCGATGGTTATGTGTATGATGAAAATGGCATTTCGGGTGATAAAATTGATTATATGCTCGAACTCCGTGCCACCTGCAATGACATTGTTGCTCCTTATGCCGAAAAATTTGGAGCTAAATTCGTTCCCGATCGTCGTCCATGGGAATTAAAAGTTGATATTGCTTTACCATGCGCTACTCAAAATGAACTTAATGAAGAGGATGCACGCCATTTAATAGAAAACGGGGTGATATGTGTTGGAGAAATTTCAAACATGGGTTGTACGCCAGAAGCTATAGAATTACTTTTAAAAAATAAAATCATGTATGGACCCGGGAAAGCTGTAAATGCAGGAGGTGTAGCTACTTCGGGACTGGAAATGTCACAAAACGCGATGCATCTTACCTGGACAGCCGAAGAAGTAGACCTGAGACTGAAACAAATTATGAGCGAAATTCACGCCCAATGTATGAAGTACGGACGTGAAAGCGATGGTTACATTAACTATATGAAAGGTGCTAATATTGCAGGATTCCTAAAAGTGGCCAAAGCAATGTTAGCGCAAGGAATAATCTAAAGAAGTTGGTAAATCAGTGTATTTATCCAGAAATAAGCAACATAAAATCAACTATTGTTATTCAAAAAATAAACTTATCTTTTGCTATTCAAAAATCACCAAAAGAGGAAATTTCCGTATGAATTCGGGGACTTCCTCTTTTTCGTTTTAGGACTAGTCGCGACTTGTCCCAAAATGAACGGCAATACGCAAAACATTTTTTCTATCTTTGCACTCCAAAAGAACTGACAACTATCAATTACACACTGTCAATTATCAACTCAAACATTATGCTCACATTACTCAATCAGCATCGTACAATTAGGAAGTATACCGAGCAAACCATTGCACCTAGTCTACTCAATCAATTACTTGAAGCGGCTTGTAAGGCTTCAAATACCGGAAACATGCAAGCTTACAGCATTGTGGTAACAACCGATCCAGACATTAAACAACAATTATCACCGGCTCACTTTAATCAACCCATGATAAATCAAGCCCCGGTAGTGCTTACTTTTTGTGCCGATTACAATCGTTTCAGCAAATGGTGCGAGCAACGAAATGCCGAGCCGGGTTATGACAACTTCCAATCATTTATGGCTACTGCCATCGATGCCATGATTGCTGCACAGACATTTTGTATTGCTGCAGAAAGTGCCGGCTTGGGAATTTGTTATTTGGGTACAACCACTTATAATGCCCGCGAAATTATTAATGCATTGAATTTGCCAAAACTGGTAGTTCCAATTACCACCATTACAGTTGGCTACCCTGCCGAAATGCCGGAACAAACCGATCGTTTACCGTTAGAAGCAGTGGTTCATTACGAAACTTATAAAGACTTCGCTCCTACCGACATTAATCAACTTTACTCAGAAAAAGAAAATAGTGAATTCTACAAACAATTTGTAGCTGAAAACAAAAGAGAAACATTGGCACAGGTTTTTACAGACATTCGTTATTCTCGTAAAAACAATGAATTCTTCTCCGAGAAATTTCTTCAGGTTTTGAAGGAACAAGGATTCCTTTCAGTCAACAGTTAGCAGTTATCAACAAAAGACCAAACACAAAAGCGACCGGTTCTCAATTGAACCGGTCGCTTTTAGTATTTTTAATTATGAATTATGAATTGATTTTACATCGCTTTAAAACTCATATCCAAACTTTTTACCGAATGGGTCAATGCTCCAACAGAGATAAAGTCAACACCACATTCGGCATATTCTTTCAGAGTAGCAAAAGTAATTCCTCCGGACGATTCGGTTTCGTATTTACCACCAATAATATCAACGGCTTTGCGTGTATTTTCCGGAGTAAAATTATCGAGCATAATGCGATTGACACCACCAACAGCCATAACCTGCGCAAGTTCATCAAGGCTGCGAACTTCAATCTCTATTTTCAAATCTTTGCCTTTTTCTTTCAGGTAATCTTTGGCCCGAAGAATGGCTTTATCAATACCACCGGCAAAATCAACATGATTATCTTTTAGCAGAATCATATCATACAGACCGATACGGTGATTCACACCTCCACCTATTTTCACTGCTTCTTTTTCAAGCAAGCGTAATCCGGGAGTTGTTTTGCGGGTATCGAGTACACGGGTTTTAGTTCCTTCGAGTGCTTTCACGTATTCCCGGGTACGGGTTGCCACGCCACTCATGCGTTGCATAATATTTAGCATCAGGCGTTCGGTTTGCAGAAGCGATTGAATTTTTCCTTCCACCACAAAAGCAACATCACCGACTCTCACTTCGGTGCCGTCGTTGATAAATACAGTCATTTTAAGTTCGGGGTCAAAAGTGCGAAATATTTCGCGCGCAACTTCCACACCGGCTAAAACGCCATTTTCTTTAATTATTAACTGAGATTTTCCGATTGCTGTAGCCGGAATACAAGAAAGAGTTGTGTGGTCACCATCGCCGATATCCTCGGCAAACCACAGCGAAATAAGTTGTTCGAAATCGTTAGTCATTGGAAGGTTCAATTCTGAGTTGTTGAATTTCATTATTGCGGGTTAGCACATAGACGCGAAAATTACCGGTGCTTGTTTTTAGTATACCAATCACAAAACTGGCTGCATCTTTGTTTCCTTTATGTATAAGTTGAAAAGAACTGGCTACGTTTTTTCTGAAAAAATCCGCAATAATTCCGGCTGCCTGTTGCTTGCTGAATACATCATTTTTATTATCAATTACCAATTCCACATTAGAATTTAAATGGCTGGAAAGCTGACTGGCATTGCCTTCATTCAAAGCAGTAATAATATACGAAGGTACTTCTACAGTTTGAGACTGAACGAAAGGAAGTGCACAAAATAAACTCGTACAAAGGATAAATAATTTAAAAGTTTTCATATTGATTTTTATTTATACAAAAAAACATTTTATTTCAACCATTTTCTCGTTAAAAAATGCCATATTTGCATTGAATTACAAAACGATCTTTAATTACTTGTATTATTCACTGGCCATGATAATTGGTCGTATTCAGACTTCTTAAAATAACTCTCAACCTGAAGTATGAATTCTTACTGCAAAAGTACATTAATTAATTCGTTGCAGCCAAATAATTTTATTGATTTTATTTCCTACAAATTATAAGCCAAAAAACATAACTTACTAAATAAATGAAAATTACCCTATTAACAGTCGGTAAAACCACAAATTCACAGCTTATAAGTCTTCAGGAAGAATATCAAAACAGATTGAAATTTTATATTCCTTTTGAATTCATCGTTATTCCCGAGCTGAAAAACACAAAAAGCCTTTCGATTGCCGAACAGCAGGAGAAAGAAGCTGACTTAATACTCAAACAGTTAGAAACAATTGATGAAGTGATATTATTGGACGAAAAAGGAAAGCAATATACCTCAGTAGGATTTTCAGAGTTTATAGCAAAAAAAATGCTTGCATCACATAAGCGCATGGTTTTTGTAGTAGGCGGACCATATGGTTTTTCAGAACGGGTTTACAATCGTGCTAACGGAAAGGTTTCACTTTCAGCCATGACTTTTTCACACCAAATGATAAGGCTTATATTTGTAGAACAACTCTATCGTGCAATGACAATTTTAAAAGGCGAACCGTATCATCATGAATAATATGAATATAGAGTGAGATTATCTGATTATTAGAAATTGATAAAACCAGCAAATGAATAATTCAGCCAACATTAGTTCACTTCAAAAAAAGTCTAATTTTTCCAGATTTTTGTTTTTCGCTTTACTTCTGTCCATTGCGATGGGTATTGTAAGCAGCATTTTTTATAAGTCGTCGCCCTCACAGGCAATTAAGATTACACATTTTCAGGCAGAATTTGCGCACAAAGAATTTCAGGCCACAAAGACACTCAGTGAGATGAAAGCTTTATTGGCTAGCTCTCCTGTGGATTCATTGATAAAACTTAACTATGGGAATAATGACATTTCATACTATGCTTTCAATAAAAAAGGTCTTGCCTTTTGGTCGGACAATCATCTTGATATTAGCAACATTTCCTTTGCCGATACTACAGACTGGCATTTTGTACAAATTCCGAATGCTTATTGTGTAAGCAGAACTATCAGGGTAAAGTCCACAAAAATAGTTGCATTAATTACCATTAAGCACAATTATTCATATGAAAATGAGGATTTAAATAACAATTTTGCATCCAGTTTCAACATTAATAAGCAAGTACAAATAGAGGAAGGAAAGATTACGGACAAAAAGGCTGTTTTTACTTCCCACGGCTCTTATTTGTTTACATTGTCGCAGCCAAAAAAACCAATTTACAATGAAACATGGGCTACTATTGGCCTGATATCTTTTGCTATTGGGTTACTCATTTTCTTTATCTTATATGCACGGGCACCTTATTTCCGAAAACGAAAATACATTGATCTTGCCAAATTTTGCTATTTATTTGTTGGTGTAGGTGTTATTGTAGCATTATGTTTGTATTTCAATTTCCCATCATTGTTGTTTCTCAATCGCATTTTTACACCGTTCCAGTATGCTTCTAATCCGCTGCTAGCTTCAATCAGCCACCTGACTGTGGTTACAGGTTATTTTTTCGCATCTGTTTATCTTTTATATTTTCATACTATTACCAATTCATTTAAAACGATTTACATACATGTTGTTTTACAAGTTTTCGCTGTAATTTATTTTGTACTGGTCTATTTTATACTTAATGGGCTTATTTATCATTCCAGCGTACAGCTCAGCATTTTAGGCTTTAAGGACTTTTCTACATTTAGCTTTTGGGTTCATTTCTTAATTATGCTATGGGGAATGGGATTGGTGTTGGTGTTTTTTAAAACTCACAGTTGGTATAAAGTTAAACATCGGTTGAAGCAGGCTATCTTCATGGATTTGTTACTTTTGATATTGCTCATTCTGGTAACTTTGCTAGTGTCTCCTCAGAACACCCTGCAGATAGTCGTTTCTTATTTTGCCATCTGGCTTGTATTTTACCTTACATTTTTATTCCAACGGTTTAAGAACCTATATACGAATATATCAAGCTGGTCATTGATTTTTGTGGCTTTCATAGTGCTCAATTCTATGATAATAAACAGCAAAAAGAAGGATGAAAAATACAAAGTACTGGCACAAAACATACTGATAAACGGTAATGTGGAAAACGACCGTATGGCCGACATCTTATTGGAAGAACTGGATTACAGAATAAAGAATGACAAAAAGATTGGTCGGCTTTTGTCGAAAACAGATTCGCTCACTTCTGCAAATACTTACATAAACAAGACTTATCTCCGTGGATTCTGGAACAAGTATGATATGCGGTTGAATGTTGCTGTGGCTCATTCAAGTGCTTATAACGATTATATACAGTTTATAGCCGGATCGGGAACACAGTTGAAAAACACACACTTTTACAGTGTCACCAACAATGGGAACAACTTAACCTACATAGGAATGTTCCAGCCGAATAACAACCGGAACGATTCACTTTACTTTTTCATGGAGTTTTATCCACGACGGAATTTTAAAAGTTATAGTTTCCCTAACCTGCTTATTGCCTCTGCGCCGGACATACAAACCCAGCTTAATATCTCTGTGGCAAAGTATGATTTCTCGAAGCTGGTTTATTCCTCCGGTAAAATTGACTATCCACAAGACAACAACTGGATACCGAAAAGCAAGTCAGATTTTTTGAAGGTAAATTACAACGGTAGAACTCACTATGTGTATACTCCTAATAATGTCAGTTACATAGTGATTACCGAGCAAGATCCTTTTAAACCATTGGATTATCTGTTTTATTTTATTTATACTTTTCTGGCATTTTCTTCATTCAGTTGGTTACTGGTATGGGCATTTTTACACCTGAAACGAAATGGCAATTACCGGCTTGGTCTCACGGCTAAGTTTCAATATGCTTTTATCACCTTACTTATTTTCAGTTTCCTGGGCATATTGTATGTATCGGTCAATTTTATTCAACAAAAATATCAGGACGAACAAATTGCAAACCTGGAAAACAAGAAAAGCTATATTCAGAAAGCATTGCAGGATATGTATTACTGGAATCAGGATTTGAACAAGCAAAATACCCAATCGCTGAATTTCGATTTACAGGACTTATCATACATCTACCACACCGACATACACATTTATGACAATCGAGGGGAACTGATTGGAAGCTCGCAACCCATTATTTTCAACAAAAAACTGATAAGCAACCGCATTGCACCTTTTCCATTTTTCAATGTCAATTCCAATGTAAACCAATACGAACATATTGGTAGGTTAAACTACCTGACCGGTTATACAGACTTTGTAAATGGCGACTTCCTGCAAATTGGTTATATAGCTGTTCCACAGTTTTTCAGTCAGGATGAAATACGCAGGGAGATAGAAAGTTTTTTGGCGGTAATTATTCATATATACCTTATCATTATTATTCTGGCCATCATTTTGAGCCTTTTTATTGGCAAACAATTATCGGCACCACTCATTGTGTTGGAATCCAAACTAAAAGAGATGCGCCTCGGTCGGAGAAATGAGAAGATTGAATATAACATCAACGACGAAATAGGACAACTGGTGGTACAATATAACCGCACGGTGGACGAACTGGAACAAAGCGCGCGGTTGCTGGCTAAGTCGGAGCGTGAGTCGGCATGGAAATCGATGGCACGGCAAGTGGCGCACGAGATAAACAATCCGCTCACCCCCATGAAGCTCACCATACAACAGCTGCAGCGAACCCGCAAAATGAAAGACGACCGCTTTGATGATTATTTCGAAAAATCAACCGCAATGTTGATTGAACAGATTGATAACTTATCGCGCATTGCCGGTACTTTTTCCAACTTTGCGCGTATGCCAGAAGCCAATTTCAAACAGGTGGATGTAGCCTCTAAAATTTATTCGGTGGTACAGCTTTTTGCCAATAACAATGAACATGTACAGGTTGAATATAATGGTGTGAGCAAAGATGTGTTTGTATATGCCGACCCGGAACAACTGGTTCAGGTTTTCAATAACCTGCTGAAAAATGCCATACAGGCCATACCCGATGACCGCGAGGGAAACATTCAGGTAGAACTACAGGAACTGGAAAAACAGGTTATCATTACCATCACCGACAATGGTGTGGGCATAGATGATGATGCACACGATAAGCTCTTTGTGCCAAACTTCACCACCAAAAACACCGGTATGGGATTGGGACTGGCTATTGCCAAAAACATCATTGAATTGTCCGACGGATCCATAACCTTCAGCACCAAACTCAACGAAGGAACTGCCTTTACCGTTACATTACCCAAAGCGGATTAAACAAAGTTCTAGTTTATGCTCAACAAATAAATGAAGGTGAGTTTGAGATAATAATTGTTGAATATCTGTATCGTACAAGTCCAAAGGACTTGAAAATGAATTGAAAATCGGCGTAGCCAATAACCCCGGGTAAAACCCGTGGATAAAACTAAAGATTAAATGGGAACCCCGAACCAACGGTCAGCGCAGCTAATGGGGTTCAATATATAAATCTGTATAATTGAACCCCATTCGGGGTTCCGTTTTTACTCTATTCAATATCCACGGGTTTCACCCGCGGTTATTCACATTGAATCCTTTCAGGATTCTAAGATGAAATTTAATTGATTCATAAGAGCTTGCTTATATCGAACTCACGTTAAATTATATGCTCTTATAAAACTGATACATTTCGCTTATTTCTGAAAGCTATGTAACCCTATTCTTATTTCATTACATCACTTCCTCTTCCACTACCTCTGAATCCAGATAGACCGCGAGCCAATCTTCCAGATTTATGTCCTTTTCCAAACCTATACGCTCTTTAATTCTAGTGCGCCGTTTATACATGGTAGTTTTGTTCATATTCAATAAACTGCAACTATCCGAAATGTCTATTTGCAGTGCTATCAATGTGATGACAATTAAATCTAATTGGCTTAAACCAGGATACGTGGATGCAAAAAGATCTATTTTCCAATCAAATAGATGATTTACTTCTTCAATATAATATTTCCAGTCATTTTCTGTCAATACCGATTGTTCAATCATTATTTTTTCAAATTCTTCTTTTTTATCCACAAGACCATAACTCATGTTTAGCTTATTATAAAACAAAGTATTGTTTATTCGGTTTTGAAGTTTTACTAACAGCAGTTGCTGGGTTTGTTTATTTTCCGCTTGTTTCAGCATTAAATCATATTCCATTTTTTGCCGTTGTATCTGGTTCAGCGTATCTATTTTCAGCATCTTTTTCTTATGTACATCAATCACATACAATATACCGAATGATAAAACCAACAGAAAAATGATTAGTACTCCTATCATTATCACTTTGCGCTGGTTCGAAATTTTTAGTTGTGCATTTTCCTGCTCTTTTTTAGTCAAATCAAACTGTTTGTCTATCCGGTAAAGCCTACTGTGGATGCTCTGCTGAAATACCGTATCTCTATTCATATACGCTTTTTCGAGATACTCAAATGCCCCATTCATTTTCCCCTCATCTTTATTTACATAGGCTGCAGCCAGATATTTTAACGTTCTATCATCTATTTTGGTGGTATCGGTTAATGTTATATTCAGGTAATACCTGGCCGAATCTGGTTTATTTAATTTGGAATAAGAATAAGCGAGATAAGCTGCATAAAATATTTTTTGTTCCGGGAGATTACGATAAGCTTGCAGTATATATTCCTTTGAGCGGTCATAACTGCCATGATCCAATAATAATTCGCCCTGCCTGCTCAGTATACTATAATAATTAGCTTTATCAACATCATCTTTTGACTGCTTTAACGCCAAATTAGAATAATACAGAATGCTATTTAACGGATATCCTAATTCATAATATATATCCGCAATATAGCGATAAGCACAAGCTTCATCAGACTTATTTTTCAGAACATGGTAATATATCCGGGATTTTTTAAAATAGTTCAAAGACTGATTGTATAACTCATCATGCATAGATATAAATCCCATATTGAAATAGATTACGGCTTTTAATTTATTGTTAGTGATTTTATCAAACAAACTTTCAGCCTGCTTGTAAGCCTGCATAGCTTGAACCCTGTCGTTATGCATCTCCGAAATACATCCCCATAAATAATAGCTGGTAACACTTTGCAGGGGAAAATTGCTATGCCTGTAATATTTTACAGCAATACATATTAAACTATCCGAAGATATATTTTTATCCAATTTATACTGTGCATAGGTATAATGCAGGCACCAGGCAGCATAGTCGGCTTTTGGCATGTCCTGGGGATGAGCCATAGAAGTCAATAAGTGGTACGCACTATCGGGCGATGAATTCAGCAATGCTTCGGCGCGAAGTATAGTCGTATTTTTAGTGTATTGTCCCCTACACGAAGCAAGCAATATACAAACAAGAGCAAATGCATAAATTTTAGTTCGTTTCATTTTCAATTTCTCCTCTTTTCCTGAAATCAGTTAGTTAATTTCAATGCTTTTTAGGCATTTAAAATCAGCTGTCTAAATATTTTATTTTATACTCTAAAATCACTACTGATTTTCAGTATATTACAAAAGCGTTTTCAACTGCCTGTCCAACACTTTTTTTTGGAAAACTCAGACCTTAACTTTAACTTTGGGTACAAAATTAATCAATTTATTCTATTAACCAAATTTAAATTCGTATGAATCGCACATTTATTTATTTCGTTGTTTTTCTTTTAATGTCTGTTGGAATTGTTTCGGCAGTAAATATTCCGGTACAAAGTGGTTCAACAAATACCGGTGGAGGTACACGTCCTACAAAAACCCGCATGTTCATACCGCTTTCAGTAGATATGAATGACACAGACATTACTATCTGTTTTACTTCACCTGTAAACTTAGCTACTATTACCGTAACCGATGAAACCGGTTTTCCTGTATATCAGCAATCGATGGATACTGACACAGATTCAGTAATGACAATTCCTGTTGGTGGTTTTGATAGTGGCAAATATACTATCACAATACAATATAATACTACCTCATTGACAGGTGATTTTGTACTATAAGCTGCATAGCTTTTTTGCATACAAGTAGCTAATAAATCAATAGCAACTGGAATTAATACAAAACCAATTGGAATTGATACAAAACCAACTGGAATTGGAACAAAACCAATTGGAATTAGTACAATACCAACTGGAATTGGAACAATACCAACTGGAATTGGTACAAAACCAACTGGAATTGGTACAAAACTAACTGGAATTGGTACAATACTAACTGGAATTGGTACAATACCAATTGGAATTGGAACAAAACCAATTGGAATTGGTACAATACTAACTGGAATTGGTACAAAACCAATTGGAATTGAAACAAAACCAATTGGAATTAGTACAATACCAACTGGAATTGGTACAATACCAACTGGAATTGGAACAAAAGCAGTTGGAAATGAAATTTGAGCAACAAAAACGAATAAAGACACCAATAGATTATCTGTATTTAGAGTTCAATAATAATAAAATGTATAACCATTAAATTTAAAAAGTATGAAGAAAGATCATGCAGTTCTTGATTTTGTGAAAGCTCCGATCGCAAATAAAATTGAAACCGGACGTAGTGTAGAAAGTAAAATGAGACCTAGTCTGATTTTCAAAAACCCGGATGTACCGTACGATGAATTAAAAGCAAGTACCGACTTGCTTGAAACACGTAACGTGGCAGCAATCAATGGAGGTAAAGAAGCCACCGCACTTTTGCATCAAGCTGAAGAAGACTGGGTAAACAAAATGAGGTTAATGGCTCGATATGTCGACAGGATGGCCGATGGTGATAGTGCCATAATTCTGGGTGCAGGATTTAACCTTGCCAAACAACCGGCACCAATCACCCGTTCGGAATTTAGTGCTGAGCAAGGTGAAAAATCGTGTACCGTAGTTCTGAAACGTAAGCGTGAGACTGGTGTCAAGGCGTATATATGGCAACAAAGCATCGATGGAATCAATTGGGTGACAGTCCAAACCACAGCACAAGCGTCAGTGGAACTTACCGGACTTACTCCTCTTACTAAGTATAGCTTCCGTGTGGCAGTAGTTACCATTACAGGTACTTCCGACTTCAGTGATGCTGTTACACTGGTGGTGATTTAAAAAGCATCTATACTCTTCGGATGACTTAAAGTCATCTGAAGAATATAATTAAAAATACGACTAAGCATTTTAGTAAGATGGTGCGCAACATTTGAAATAATAAATAGTCTGACGTTTGTGGTAACTACGTGTAAAATACCACCGCGGATACTGAAAAGCGTTATGAGTAGGGAAGAAAAATAATACATTAATAAAATGAAAATAATTAAATTAATTCGTTTTATCAAAGAACCTGCAAAATTGAATGAACTTGACATGAACCAAATTTGGAGGTAAATTAACTTATTGGGGACTTATTGTATTCATACTGTAACTACAAAGTAAACTGAGTATGAATTATAATTTAAGCAATATAAACTAGTGTTATGTTAGCTTTGAAATGACGTATATATTTTTATTTTGCAGTAAAAACTGCAATTTATTTTTGCAATTCTAAATAGACGATGTAAATTATTTTAATCTCATTAAATATGCAACAAGAAGTAAAAGAAATATGCCTGAGCTTTATTGAAAAATACATTCCATTATGCAAGGCAGCAATGATTACAGGAAGTGCTAGTGTGTCAGATATGAATGAAAATTCTGATATAGATATATTAATTCTAGATGATAACATTTCTAGAGACTATTTTGAATCTATACATTATGAGGGTTATGAATTTGATTGTATAGTAATGCCATCTATAATAGTTGGAGATATCTTAAATCAAGAATATAATACCGGAGTAATTTGTTACATTGGTATGCTAAGTAAAGGTTTTATTATAAGGGACTATAACGATATACTAGCTCAATTAAAGAAGTATGCAATGTCACTTGAGAATTCAGGACCAAAGCAGATTGATATTCATACTAAAAAAACTGCTTTATTTAAAGCTCATGGATTATACAATGATTTGGAAGCAGAACGAGAATGGCATGAAAGCTTGTTTATTGCGATGGATTTGTTTAACTGCTTAATTTTCTTGAACTCAACTTTAAATTCTTATTGGTCAAGTACTGGAAAATGGAAATATCGGTATTTAAATAAATTTGATAGCAATTTTACAGAAAATATTACAGAAAGCTTTACCAAGCTGGTAGCTGAAAAAAATAAATCTGATTTTTTGCATCTATCAAAAAAGAATCTTTTAAGTTTTGGAGAGAAGCCAAAGCAGTTTAGCTCAAGATATTATTATTTTGTAATTACAAATAAGTTGTTAACTATTTCAGTTAATACCAAATCAAGTATTAACGTTGTATATGAAAACTATTTAAAAAAATTAAGTGATAAACTCGAATTATTTGAATCTTCCATTGCCTTGTTTTACGTTTATAATGATAGCAGTATTCTGGATGAAAGTAACTATCTCATATTTATAAAAGGAGAGAATGATATTTTAAATCATATCATTAACCCTATTATTAAAGCATTTATTATTGATCAGAAAGATGTACTTGTTACCAATAGTATTTTTTCATCATTAAACTATCAATTTGAACCAGAATCTTTATTTGAGCATCAACGTGTATATGAACTAATGGAGCCTGTTCTTGTGTATTTTAAAAAGTTTCATGAGTGGATTGGTGGTTATAAAGAAAATAAATTCATGACATATTTAATACATTTTCATCTTAGTTTAGGTTCAAAACTTGGATTTTCAGTTGAAGGATATATGGAATTTAACAAATATCTATTGGAAAGATGGATCCCATTTGTTGTAGACGCTGATAAAAAAGGCAGCTTTAATATACTTGAACAAAAAAGGATAGCTAAACTAAATCATTTCCAGCATGTATTTGATAATCAAAAAGCAAGTTTAATTGAAAATTTTTCAGATGTTTATGACGAATGGGGTACAATGAAGAATGAGGATTTGGAAGACTATCTAAGTGAAGGCGTTTCAATGCTGAGTTCTTTTTATCATAAACTGGATCAAGATTTTTTTCTTGAACATTTTGTTCCTCAGTTTAAATTAAATCAAATCGATTATAATTTATCTGATCTTGAGAAAAAACGCTGGATGTCTTTGGCTACTGCATTGAATGTATTATATGGCTCTGTTCTGCTAACTGCAGATCAGAAATCATATTTGTCCTTTGCTAATACAAACCTACTTGAATTATTACAAAATAAAGTCGTTGAATATAATGAGGAGTAGTAATGTAAATGATATTATAGAGAAAGATCCTCCATGGTTGATTAAATGGGGTATTGTTTCAATATTGTCGTTTCTAGTAATCCTGTTATTTGTATCTAATTTAATAGCATACCCTGATATTAACATGGCAAAAGTTGAGCTAACAACGCTGTCTCCTCCAATACCTTTATTTGCCCGAACTAATGGCTACATCAAAGAAATTTTGTTTAATGATGGAGATAAGGTTGAAAAAAATGCAATATTGGTTGTTATTGATAACAATTCAGACTTGAATCAATTGAAAGAATTGAGTAAATGGATTGAAGCGGGGCAATTTGAATCATTAAATAAAATTACACAAACAGAGATCCCGAACTTTAAAATGCTAGGTGAATTGCAACAATTGTATAATGACTTATTAATAATATTTAATGAAATAACTCAATATCGTAAAACAGATATCTATGCTATAAAAGTTAAAAAAGCAACTATAGAGCTAACAAACGATAAAAAGCTTTTGCAAATTGAAGAGAATAAATATGAATTAAGTAAGCAAGATTTCAGCATATTACAGAAGGACGCCGATAATAATGAGGTCTTATTCTCCAAAGATATAATTAGCAGTAAGGATATAAATGGATATCGGCGATTGATTTTACAAAAAAAAATGGAAATAGAATCTTTTCGATCAAATATTGTGAATATTGAACTAAATATCAACTCAGCTTCTGAACAGATACTTGAATTAAATAATGCAAAAGAACAGAATGAGACTAGCCTCCTTTTAGGTTTTAATAATAAAATTAAAGAACTTAAGTTTGCATACCAGAATTGGAAAGATAAATATTTAATAACTGCACAAATCGAAGGGCGTATTGCTTATTTTAAGCAATGGGAATCTGGAGAGTTTTTGAATGTTTCAGATCAAATTCTTACTATAATCCCATTAAAAGAACAAGAGATTTATGCGACTGGCATTCTTCCAATAGATAATGCAGGTAAAGTAAAGATTGGTCAAAAAGTTAATATAAAGTTGGATGATTATCCTTATCGTGAATTTGGAATATTAGATGGCAAATTAGTTTATATATCACAAACCCAGAACAAAGGAAATTACTCAATTAAAGTTCAAGTAGATAGAAATATGCATTCTTTTAATCGAAAACAACTCTTATGTTTTAAATCGAATATGCTTGCTACCGCTGAAATTATTACCGACGATGTCACTCTTTTCCAACGTTTATTATTCAAGTTTAGAAATAGTTATACCCAGTGATAAACAAATTTCCCATATATAAACAGTTGGATAATATGGATTGCGGTCCAACTTGTTTAAAAATAATTGCCAAATTTTATGGCAAAACATTTTCAACCAGTGTGATCCGATCGGCATGTTACCTAACAAAGGAAGGCGTTTCTTTAATGGGAATCAGTCATGGTGCAGAAAGGCTTGGAATGAGAACCCTTGGAACAAAGATAACCTTTCCAGAGCTGCAGAATAAAGCTCCCTTACCATGTATTGTGCATTGGGAGCAAAATCACTTTGTAGTTGTGTATAAAATTAAAAAAAATACCGTTTTTCTTGCTGATCCTAAAAAAGGAAGAGTTTCATATTCTGTTGATGATTTTCAGAAGAGTTGGCTCAAACCTGGAAACGATGTTGGTTATGCGCTATTTGTTGAGCCTACACCTCGTTTTGATGAAATGGAAGAAACAAAAAAAAGAAGCTGGTCTTTTTTCTTTAGATACCTAAAGCCACACAAAAGGCTGCTCATTCAAGCATTTTGTGCCCTTTTGTTCACCAGCTTAATTAGTTTAATTACACCATTTTTTACGCAATCATTAGTTGATATTGGAATTAATGGAAAAAACATTAACTTTGTTTATTTAATATTGATTTCTCAGATTTTACTAGCTGTTGGAAATGTGTTTGTTGGTTTTATACAGAGTTGGATAAGTTTACATATTGGGACTAAAATAAGCATTGAATTTATTTCCGATTTTTTGCAAAAAATATTAAAACTGCCCCTATCATTTTTTGAGACGAAATCAATTGGCGATATTCTTCAGCGATTAGGTGATAATTCCAGGATACAATCCTATGTTACAGGTTCCTTATTTACCATCATTATTTCCATTGTAAACTTCATTATGTTTAGTGCTATAATGTTGTATTATAACTCTGTAATATTTATTGTTTTCATGATAGGGAATACACTATATGTTGTCTGGATATTGTTATTCATGAAAAAGAGAAGAAATTTTGATTTTAAGTCATTTGATCTTAGCTCTAAGGGCAAAAATGTTTTGCTGCAACTCTTTCATGGCATAGAAGAAATAAAACTAAATAATATAGAAACAATAAAAAGATGGGAGTGGGAAAATATTCAGGCAAAGCAATATACATTAGCCATTAATATATTAACCTGGGGTCAGATTCAATCATCAGGTTCCTTATTAATTAATAGTATTAAAGACGTTATGATTTCGTTTATTGCTGCAAAATCTGTAATTGATGGCGAAATGAGTTTAGGAATGATGATGTCTGTTCAGTTTATTATTGGACAATTGCAAGGTCCGATTAAATCTTTCATTTCATTAGCCTATCAACATCAAGACGCACAGATAAGTATTGAACGTTTAAGCGAGGTACACGATTCTGAAGATGAAGAGAAAAACTTAAATTATCATCAAATAAATGTTCAATCGAAAGCTATATATCTGGATCAGGTTGGTTTTCAATATGAGGGACCCGGTTCACCATATATCCTTGAGAAAATTAATCTTGAGATTCCAAAGAATAAGACAACAGCAATTGTAGGAGAGAGTGGGAGTGGGAAAACAACTTTATTAAAGCTTTTGCTAAAATTTATAGAACCAACTACTGGTTCTATAAAAGTTGGAGATATTCATCTGACATCTATACGAAATTCATTATGGCGATCGCACTGCGGTGCAGTATTACAAAATGGATTTTTGTATTCAGATACAATTATGAACAATGTATGTGTGTATGATGAGAATATTGATTTTGGTCGTTTTTACACAGCCTTAAGAGATGCGAATATACTCAAATGGGTTGAGTCTTTACCTTTAAAGCATGAATCGGTGATTGGTGCTAATGGACGCGGACTGAGTCAGGGACAGAAGCAAAGAATAATCATAGCAAGATTATTTTATAACAATCCTGATTTTGTATTTCTTGATGAAGCAACAAATTCCTTAGATTCCAACAGTGAATCGATAGTTATGAACAACCTACAGATATTTTGCAAAAATAAAACAACGATAATTATTGCACACCGATTGAGTACAATAAAGGATGCGGATCAAATTGTTCTTTTACAAGATGGACAAATTGTTGAAGTTGGAACTCATAATGAATTGATTGAAAAGAAAGGTGCATACTTAGAACTTGTAAAAAAACAATTGAATACTATGCAATCTGAGCCTAGTTTAGTTTGAAGTTTATCGATAAACTATTTATAAATTATTATTATTAATTAAATTATTTTATTTTATGAAAAAAATTAAATCATTAATGGAGTTAGATTTCTCTCCATTATTAAGTACTGAAGCCATTTCAACCAAAGGTGGCGGTTCATGGCAATACGCGGACGGTCAATGGAGCTATTGGTTAGATGGGGTAACCGTTACTGCAGAAAACCCAGGTTTTGATGTAACAAAAGATGTTCCAGCTTTGCAAGATCCTAATTTCCGAGAATTCGTAAATGAGAATCCATTCATTGGTCCACCAATGGAATATATAGCAATAGGAATAGCTTATGTAGGTTATTTAACCCGTTAATCAATTTATCATGTTTGTTGTATAGAGATAATATTGAAATACAACAAACATGTTTATAAAAAAATGTAAATTGCAAATAAAATCATGAGTAAAATAAAAGTATTTCCTAACTTTTGGCAAGCATTATTGTATAATTATATTTTACCGATAATTATTAGTGTTCCTATCGGTATCGTTGTCATATTATTCTTTTATAAAGGTGTTATTCCCAAAGAATCTTACAAATTTGTCAGCTATTTTGGACATATATTCACTATTCCATTTTTACTGTTTTTTTTATGGAAGAGTAAAATTAAAATTAGTTGGTCTGAATTTACAACTATAAATATCAATAATTTACTAATAATAATACCGTTTGCAATCGGAGTTGAGTTCATGTTTTTTGGTACGATGCATTTGTTCGAAAAGCTATTTAATCGAAATTATCATTCTTTGCAGAATAAATCTACTTACTATTTATCTGTTATTCATATACTCGTTGTTGCACCTATAATTGAAGAAATACTATATAGACGTATATTTCTACATCAATTTCTAAAACAATATTCATCGTGGGTAGCGATTTTATTTTCAACATTTATATTTGTTATACCTCATGTTCCAACAATAATATACCCTGAGTTATTTATACCTTACTTTATTACTGGTTTATTTCTAGGATTAGTGTATTATAAAACCCAATCAGTTTTATTGTGTATGATTAGTCATTTTATTCTGAATGCAATTACATATTTGCCTATTGACAGTTTATTTAAATAATACAATTGTTCAAACACTACACACTAACTTACAAGTTTTATACATTCTGAAAAAGAAAAAACAAAATTCAAAGAACTCCATATTCAGATAATGGATATACAAAGTTGGTTACGTGGAATTCATTATCATTGAAGTAAAAAATTCATACAATAATATCTGGATGAATTCCATTTCAAATATAACAAAAAGAACTTATATTGGACAATATTCAATATAACCATTAAAAGATGATTCAAAATAGTCAATAATCATAGGCTTTTGGCTTGAACTCTAAAACGCCTCTACAAAAAAATAAAATATTATGGAACAAAAGGACTATTTAATGAGGGAAGTTGAAAAAATAGGATTGATAATAAGTGCTATTAGGCAGAAAATCTTTGGTGGCAAAGGAAATACAGCAATAACTCTTGAAATGCAAATTAAAGATGCAAAAGACATGTTGTTTAATGGAGCAAATTTTGACATAGATAAATTTTTGAATTCAACCGTTGAAGACTCAAATGAATATATATCTAGTTTTATTGGGTTTAACAATGACAATATAGAGCTTTTGGCAAATTATTTTTTTCAAATAGGTTTAAGTGATAAATCAGACAATTCAAAAAAATATCTTGAAAAGGCATTACAACTTTTTGAACTTTGTAATTTGCAAGACAAAACCTATTCCTTTGAACGTGAATTAAATATAAAGACAATAAAAAAGCGAACTTGTTAACTGGGAGTGTTCGGTAAATACAAAAATAAAACAAAATAAAATGATGGAAATAAAACAACTTTGGAATTTTTTATTAAATCCAACACCAGAACAGGAATCATCCAATTTTATCACAAAACTTATCCGATTTTTAGTTGTATTGGGAATAAATGTTGCAGCGGTTACAATTGTTCTTGGTATTCAATATGGCTTTAAAAATTTTGGCTTGATTGATGTTGACATATTACCTGTTATAGACAAAACAAATTTTTCAGTACAGCTTGGATTACTTTTAAGCACGATTTTTATTATACCTATAATTGAAGAATTAGTATTCCGGCTACATCTCGTACCTCAAAAACAGAACATTAAAATTTCAGTTATTATCTTTATAGTATATTTAACTGCCGAACTGGTTTTTAGAAGCAAATCAATTTTTGCAATTAGCATAATTAGCTCTTTGGGTGGAGTACTATTAATTGGATACATTGTTTTTAATAAAAGAATTGATGACGGAATTAAAGAAGTGTGGAAGAATAAATTCCGTTCTGTATTTTATATTACTGCCTTAGTATTTGGGTGCATTCATATCATGAATCATAAATTGTCCGTCACTAATCTGATTTTTGCTTCACTTATTGTTGCCCCTCAGATAATATTGGGTTTGAACGCTGGTTATTTGCGCGTAAAGTCTGGCTTTAAATGGGGCTTGTTGTTGCACATAGTACACAATATTGTGTTTGTTGGACTTTTTATTTACTGGATGAATCCAGGCTTATTTAATTTAAATAAGTATGAATTTATAATAGAGTATCCACCAATCTCTAACCCTTCTAAAGATTATTCATTAACAATTAATAAAGGGAAAGAAAGTGTCTTTAATAGTTACAAAATCACACCGACTGAAATATCCTTTGAAAATACTAAAATGAAGGGAATATTTACCCAATTGGCCTATGCCAACCATGCAAAAGTTATTTTTGAAAGCCAGGCGATAGAGAATAAAATAATAAATCTTAGATTTATCAACAAATCAAAGGAAAAATCTAATTCAAGTAATAACCGTCATTTTATTATTGAAGAATTATTCAAAAAGTATAATCTGAAAGCTAAACTGTATATTATACCTGAAGGATATTGGATATTGACACAAAGAGTGGATCTCAATCATTCATTGCCAAAAGCATTAATTCCTGGACAGGATGAAGAAAATAAGGAATTAATTACAATGCAAGATGCAACCGTAAAAGAACTTGTGGATAAAATTGAAACACTCTACTCAATTAATTGTGTTGCACTGATAAATAACCGGAATAAATATAATTTCAAAATTCCTAAAAACGATGCGTTAGCACTACAAAAAGTATTATTAGGAAAGTATGACTTTGAGTTTCACAAAATGAAAACAAGGACGGATTGTTTTTATATAAGTTCACGAAATGATGAATAGATTTTAATCTAAGCTTCTTTTAGTGGCACATAAGCTATAAAGTTATTATACAAAAAACAGTGTATTTATAATGATACACGCAGCCTGTCCTGATTTATCGGTTAGTATGATTAAAAATTACAGGTGCTGAAGATTCGTGGCTATATTTGATTAAAAAAAATGAATATATGAAATTTGCGACTATATTAACAATTCTATTTATTTCAATATTTGATTCTAAGGCACAATCAGCTTTGACATTAAACCAATGTATAGAATATGCATTTAAAAACAACACAGATGTCAAAATTCAGGAAAATGAATTAACAAAAAGTCGACTTAATTTTAAACAGGCTGGCTATTCTCTTCTTCCTTCAATAAATGCAAGTTATAGCCACATTTATAACGCTGGGCGATCATTAAATTATGAAACATATTCATGGGAAAACAGAGAAATTCAGCAAGGTAATTTAAGTGTTGTCGCTGAATTAGTCATATTTCAAGGACTATATGGATTATATAATCGTAAAATAATGAAATCACAAATCAATATATCAAAACTAAATATTGAGAAAAGTAAATTATTTTTAGGGATAGAAATAATAAAAAGTTATTATAATATTCGACTTATTAACACAAATATATCCATCTATGCTAACGTTTCAACAAATACAAAAAAGGAAATTTCAAAACTAAAGGAAAAGGTTAATGCTGGAGTAGTATCAAAGGTCGATTTATATGAAATGGATGCTCAGGAAAAGAAAGAATTGGTTTCAAAGATAAATTTAGAAAGTCAGTTAGTACAGGAATATAATAATTTGATTAATATTGTTAATTGGCATGAAGAATCATCATTAAGCATATCTGAGCTTACTTCAATAAAATTAGATTCGCTTGAAATACTTAACAATAATCCGGTGTGTATAATAGACAATATTCTATCACATAATATTTCGATGTCAGAAAAGGAACTCTATCTGAAATTGACTGATTATACGATAAAAAAGCAAAGATCCAATTATTTTCCAAAAATTAGCATTGATTCATATTTTTCTTCCCGTTATTTATTGGGTGCTGTTAATCCTGTAACTCATGAAAAGAGATATAAGTTAAATACTCAAATAATTGACAATTACAATAATCAAATTGATTTGGTTTTAGCAATACCTTTATTCAATAAATTTGAAAATAGAACAAGTATTAAATTGCTGGAAGTTGAAAAATCTCAAATAATATTGAGATATGATTCTGAAATTCAATCTTTAAAAAAAGACCTAGAAAATATTAAGGATGATATATTAAGTTTAAAAAAAAGAATAACGGAAACAACAAATATGGTCATAGCCTATCAAAAGTCGTATAATGCGGCTTTGGAGCAATACAAATCAGGTCAATTAGATTCTTATGCTATGAGTTCTACAAAAAATAATTATATAAACGCGCAACTAGAGCTAAATAAAAATATCATTGAATACAATATGAATCTTGAGATGTTAATGTTTTATGAAAAATTCAGTGTTAATTAACGGTCTAAAACAAACTATTTATAACCAAGTTTAGCCCATAATACCGACTCGCAAATACCCGTTAACGTCGTTATGTCTGCCCTTAAGGATATGTATAGTAGATAAGTAAGGATTGTGAATGGTAGATGGATTTTTAAAAATCTCGCCTTCTTGTAAGATAAGGTTTTGTAATCCGAAATAACAATTCACAAAAAGTGTTAGCCGGCTATTTTGCCAGCTTCAATATCTCCTGATTCATTTCAATAAACTTATTAGAAGCGTTGTATCCATGTAGATAGATAGCTTGGTAGGAATCAAAGCTAAACTCATGAAATTCTTCGATGGCATTGGGTTCTATGATAAACCGGCACAAATCACGTCCTGCTTTGGAGTTTTGATGTTGCATAGCCCGTATGGCAAACGCCAATGTATCGATTGGCTTCTTCAGTTCAGCCGGAATTTTATGCGGAATTACATCCACACCTATAATGACCGAACAATGCCCTTTGAGTCCCTGCGCCGGCATATTATTAAGTAATCCACCATCGACATAATAAACTGTGCCATCGGTAATAGTTTCGAAAATTCCGGGAATACTGGCCGAAGCGGCCACCCATTTATCCAGTTCGTTTCCACTTTCCACAATTTCCCATTCGGCCTTATTTAAATTTACCACACATATATGCAGCTTTTTCTTAAGCTGTTCAAAGCTATTGTGAGGTATCATATCATGAATCAGCGTGCGCAATATGTTATGGCTCGATAAGCCGGACTTCAGAAAGGAGGCTCTGAAAGTCATTAGCTTCGTAATTTTGTATAGCTTATCATCTTTAATCATTTGCAGCATCTCGGCTGGCGAGTATCCTGCCGCATACAAGGTTCCTACTATAGCACCCATACTTGAACCCACAATGTGTGTTGGATAAATGCCATGCTCTTCAAGCGACTGGAGAACACCAATATGCGCAAATCCCAATGCTCCTCCTCCACTCAGACAAATTCCAAGAGAATCTTCTTTATGTGATTTACACAATAAATCATCGATAATATTCATGGTTCAGTATATTTTTAAATTGAAATTTATTTAAATGTTGTAACTTAATTTGTTAATGGATTGAAAACTTTTAGAATATAGACTCTTTAAAGGATAATAAGACTTATTTTTGTGTGACAAAGTTGTCGGACTGTTATTTTTCAACCTCTACAAGCAAAATAAATCCAACGGCAAATTTAAATCAATTATCTCAATTGCAAAATTTAAAACAAACTATAATGAAACGCTTCGCATTAATTTTCGTCTTAACGTTGTGTGTAAATCTGATGTTTGCCAATTTATTATACGATATTACCGATGGCAAATTCAAGGTTAAAACAGCTATAACACCTCGTTCAATGGCTGATGGTGAGCATTACACCTTGCTGGTAAATAATAAAGCTGTAGTAAAATACAACTATAAAACCGGTGCTGTAGTTGATACGCTCTTCAGCATTTCAAGACTTAAGAACTCTCCCATTAAACAAATATCGGGTTACGAGTTTAGTCCTAACGAAGCCAGAATATTGGTTTATACAAATGTAAAAAAGCGCTATCGTCGCACTTTCACTGCCGACTATTATGTTTATGAGATAAAACGGAATGAAATGCTTCCTCTTTCGGATAATGGACCCCAGGAAGTTCCTCTTTTTTCACCGGACAGTCGCTATATTGCTTTTGCCCGCGATAATAATCTGTTCATGAAAAAACTGGATTATAATTCCGAAATTGCCATTACAAAAGATGGACTGAAAGGTAGCATTATTAATGGAACTCCTGACTGGGTTTACGAAGAAGAATTTGAAAAAACACGCTATTTCGAATGGAGTCCGGACAGTAAACTGGTTGCTTTTGTGCGTTTCGACGAAACTAATGTTCCTCAATACTCCTTCCCACTGTATTTAAACAATTCTACAGACCCGAATGATTTGACCTTATATCCTACTTTTAGTCAGTTTAAATATCCTAAAGCCGGGCAAAACAACTCTACAGTAAGTGTGTGTGTTTACGACGATTATTATAAATCTATTAAATCCATGAAACTGGGCGATACAGATGAGGACTTCTATATTCCAGGCATTAAGTGGACAAACTCGTTGGATCAACTGGCTATTTTCAAACTGAACCGCAATCAAAACCAGCTGGATATGTTGCTGGCAAATCCCAGATCGACCCTTACTAAACTGTGTGTGCAGGAACAAAGCAAGTATTACGTGGATTATGAAAATATTGATGACATCTATTTTTCAGCCGACAATCAATCATTTATTGGAGTGAGCGAAAAAGATGGTTATCGTCACGTTTATAAATACAGCATTAACGGAACAGTTATAAAACAACTCACCAAAGGAAAATGGGATGTAACGGATGTGTATGGTTTCGACGAAAAGAAACAAGTGCTTTATTACCAATCGGCCGAAACATCACCTATGCAACGTGATGTCTATTCCATCGACCTTAAAGGGAAGAAAACGCGCCTCACCGACGGAAAAGGAACACATAATGCAAGTTTCAACAGTACTTTTACTTATTTCGTAGACAATGCCTCAAGTTTGGAAACTCCGAATGTTTTGACTTTAAGAACAAACACGGGTGCAGCTGTAAAAGTCATTGAAAACAATGCCACTCTGGCTTCTGAATTCAAAGCCTTGAATCTTCCAAAGAAAGAATTCTTCAGTTTCACGACATCTGAAAACATAAAATTGAATGGTTGGATACTAAAACCAGTAAATTTTGATCCTTCTAAAAAATATCCGGTACTCATGGTTCAATACAGTGGTCCAAACTCACAAGAGGTGTTGGACAAATGGAGCATTGATTGGGAATATTACCTGGCAACTCAGAATTACATCGTTGCCTGTGTAGATGGTCGTGGTACCGGAGCTCGTGGTGTTGAATTCCGCAAATGTACGTACGAGCAATTAGGCATTTTGGAAACAAAAGATCAGGTTGAAGCTGCCAAATATCTGGGTCAACAAACTTATATCGACAAAGACAGAATTGGAATCTGGGGTTGGAGTTATGGTGGATTTATGACATTAATGAGCATGAGTACCTGCGAGAAAATATTTAAAGCAGGAATTGCAGTAGCTCCGGTAACTGACTGGAGACTTTATGATAGTGCATACACCGAACGTTTTATGCGTCGTCCACAGGAAAACTTCAAAGGGTATGATCTGACTTCTCCATTGCTTCGTGCCGATAAATTGCAGGGAAATTTGCTGATTATACATGGAACTGCCGACGATAATGTGCATGCTCAAAACACCATGTTATACATCAATAAACTGGGGGATGCCGACAAACAATTCGAAATGCAGCTGTATACCGACAAAAACCACAGCTTACTTGGCAAACAAACCCGTAGGCATTTGTACACCCGCATGAGTGATTTCCTACTTAAAAATTTATAGTACTTGTAAATCAAGAGCAATAAAATATGTTTTAAAACAGTATTTACAAAGCATTTCTTGTTCACCTTATTGTTTATTCTGCAATATAATTTATAACTTTGCATGTCAAAAAATTATCAAACTATTTTATATTTAAAATCATTTATATGAATACAGAAAAGAAAAATTACTCATTGCCAATTGCAATGATGTTTGCCTTGTTTTTTATGATTTCATTTGTTACCGGTCTTCCAAGTCCAATGGGGGTCATTGTTGCAAAACAATTTGGAGCATCTAACTTCGAATCTCAGTTAGGTTTCCTTGCAAACTTTTTAGCATACGCCTTTATGGGAATTCCAGCAGGAATTATGCTTAAAAAAATTGGTTATAAAAAAACAGCTCTCGCAGCTATTTTAGTTGGCTTTGCAGGTGTAGGAGTTCAATACCTTTCAGGGGTGTTTGGTAGTTTTTCTATATATTTAACAGGTGCTTTTATTGCAGGTTTTTCAATGTGCATGTTGAATACTGTTGTTAACCCAATGCTTAACACACTTGGTGGTGGAGGTAACTCCGGTAATAAGTTATTACAATTTGGTGGCTCTATCAATTCTATCGGAGCAACTATTACACCAATGCTAGTTGGTTATTTAATGGGAGCTGTTGCCGGCCGCACAATTGAAAAAGCGAATCCTGCTCTTTTCCTTGCAATGGGAATTTTCGCATTAGCATTCGTAGTGTTGTACTTCGTTGAAATTCCTGAACCTCACATGCAAACTGCAACAGAACGTAAAGTAAAACACAAACACAGCCCACTTTCTTTCCGTCACTTCACACTGGGTGCAATTGCCATCTTTATTTATGTTGGTATCGAAATTGGAATTCCAAGTACAGCTAACCTCTTTATGACTGCTTCAACTACTGCTTCGAATGCAGGTTTAGGAATTGATGCAACAACAGCAGGTAGTATTGTTGGAGTTTATTGGATTTTAATGTTAGTTGGCCGATTAATTGGTGCTTCTGTAGGTTCTAAAGTTTCCAGTAAAACAATGTTGATTACAGTAGCATCATTGGGACTAATATTTATTTTACTTGCTATTTTCAGCCCTATATCAACAACTATTACTTTGCCAATTCTATTGACTAAAATTCCTATTAGCATTTTATTCTTTGTATTATGCGGATTGTGCACTTCGATTATGTGGGGTGGTATTTTCAACCTTGCAGTTGAAGGACTCGGTAAATACACAGCTGCAGCAGCAGGAATCTTTATGGTAATGGTTTGTGGTGGTGGAATCATTCCACTTCTTCAGGGATTTGTATCCGATCATTTTGGTTATCTAAATAGCTATTGGGTAATGTTTGCATGTTTAGCTTATATGCTTTTCTATGGTTTAATTGGATCAAAAAATGTAAACAAAGATATTCCGGTAGATATCATTTAATTCTTACAACAAATTATTATACTTAAAAAATGGAAAAACCATATGTAATTGGCATGGATATGGGCGGAACAAATACCGTATTTGGTATTGTTGACACTCGTGGAACTGTAATCTCAAAAAGCGCAATTAAAACATCAACTCATCCATATGATGTTAACTTATATATTAATGACATCTACACTGAATTATCAAAATTGATTGATGCAGCCGGTGGTATTGATAAAATCAAAGGAATCGGCGTTGGTGCTCCTAATGGAAACTATTATACCGGAAACATTGAATTCGCCCCTAACCTTCCCTGGAAAGGAGTTATTCCTTTTGCAAATTTAATGGCAGATAAATTTGGCGTTCCTGCAGCTTTAACTAACGATGCTAATGCAGCAGCTGTTGGCGAAATGACTTACGGTGCAGCTCACGGAATGAAAAACTTCATCATGATAACGCTTGGAACAGGTGTTGGTAGTGGAATCATTATCGATGGTAAAGTTGTTTATGGTCATGATGGTTTTGCAGGTGAATTAGGTCACGTGAACGTGATGCGCAATAACGGTCGTCTTTGTGGATGCGGAAAATCAGGTTGCCTTGAAACTTATGCTTCAGCAACAGGAGTAGCTCGTTCGGCACGTGAAATCCTTGAAACTAGCACGAAAGATAGCCTGCTACGCAATATTCCTGTTGATATTATCACATCTAAAGATGTATTCGATGCTGCCATGGAAGGTGACGAAGTAGCTAAAGAAATTTTCAATTATACCGGAAAAATTTTGGGCGAAGCTTTTGCCGATTTTGTAGCATTCAGTGCTCCAGAAGCAATTGTTTTGTTTGGTGGCCTTTCTAAAGCCGGAGATTTAATTCTCAATCCAATCAAAGAAAACATGGAAAAGAATTTATTACCAATCTGGAGAGGCGGTAAAGTAAAAGTATTATTCTCTGACTTGAAAGAAGCCGATGCTGCTGTTTTAGGAGCAAGTGCTTTAGCATGGGAACTTTAATTAGTTTACTGTTGTCAATTCATAGTTGACAGTTAATAATCAAAAAATCCCTTCCTGAAATACAGGAAGGGATTTTTTAGTTGACAAAGTCATTTCTTTAGTCCAAAAAGTTTACTTCTCAATGAAATATATTCAAAAAGTTTCGTGGTACAGAAGTTTCAAAACTAACGATTTCTGTAGTTATAGGATGATAAAATGCCAGCAAACGCGCATGCAAACCAAGACGGTTGATTGGACTCACTCCTGCTCCATATTTTTTATCACCTACAATTGGGTGTCCTATTTCTTGCATATGAACACGAATCTGATTTTTCCTTCCGGTTTCCAGTTCGATTTCTAACAATGAATAATTGTCATTAGATTTTATACAACGATAATGTGTTACTGCTTGCTGTCCACCATTATCAGTATCGCTCGAATGTATTTTTAATGACTTTTCATTTTCCGAAAGCCAGCTAACAATCGTATCTTCTTCTTTTTCAACTTTACCTTCTACTAACGCTACATAAATACGACGGGTAATAATGCGATGCCAGTTTTCCTGAAGAATAAGTTGAACTTCTTTACTTTTAGCAAACATAATAATACCAGATGTTTCCCTGTCGAGACGGTGAACAACATATATGCGGTTATCCTGTGAGCTTTTCTTTACATGGTTTTTCAGAATGGAAAATGCGGTAGTTTCTTCGGTATTAACACCTGTACTTACAGTCAATAATCCTTCCTTTTTCTCAACAACTATCAGATGGGCATCCTCAAAAACAATTTTCAGTTTAGGATGATTCAGTTCAATACTTCCACGCCCACTATTCACCTCTATAATATCATTTGGTTGTAATTCCAGATTGAATTGAGTAGCAATTTTATTATTCACCATTACCTGACGGTGTGCCAGCAATGATTTAACCGAATTACGGCTCATACCACCCATTTTGGCCAATAAAAACACCATTAGCTGGACAGGTTCAGTCACTTTCAAATGAGTAGCTTTGGGAGCCGGAGCAGTTTTTGATTTACGTTTCATCTAATATTATGTAAGTTCTATTTTTTATTTATTCTAAATGTCCTAAGCATTTGACTTCATACTAGCCACTACAAAATTAGCTGCATTTTCGCCATCAATGGCCGAAGAAGTAATTCCACCCGAATAACCAGATCCTTCACCAGCAGGGAAAAGACCTTTTATAACTGGGTGTTGTCCGGTTTCAATATCACGAGGAATACGAACGGCGGCCGAAGAGCGTGACTCCACTCCTACTACTACAGCCTCATTAGTCAAGTAACCATGCATTTTACGATCAAATTTCTTGAATGCTTCGCGCAATCGGGAAGAAATGATGTCAGGAAGCCAAAAATGTAAAGGAGATGAAATTAATCCAGGGAGGTAAGAACATTCCGGCAAATCAGCCGAAAGCTTGCCTTTTACAAAATCACCTAATCGTTGGGCTGGAGCTACTTGTCCTAAGCCACCATTGTTTGTATAAGCTAAGTTCTCTACATATTGCTGAAATTTCAATCCTGCCAAAACTCCATAATGCTGAAAATCAGCTGGTATATCTTCAGGACGAATTTCAACGACCATACCCGAATTAGCAAAAGGTGAGTTTCGCTGAGAAACAGACATTCCGTTTACAACTATCTCTTTTTCACCACTTCCTGCTGGTACAATATGACCTCCCGGACACATGCAAAACGAATAAACTCCACGCTCATTTACCTGATCGACAAGATTATATGTTGCCGCTGGCAAATAAGGTCCACGTTCATTACAATGATACTGAATGCTATCAATTAAGCTTTGCGGATGTTCAACCCTTACTCCCATGGCAAAACCTTTAGCTTCCAATACAATTCCCTGTGAATCTAACATTTCATAAATGTCATGTGCAGAATGACCAGTTGCAAGTATTAATGATTTTGCTGAAAAAACAGAGCCATCAGCCGTTTTACACCCAACAACCTGATTATTCTCAATTAAAATTTCAGCGAGTTTTTGTTCAAAATGAATTTCACCTCCAGAATTTGTAATAGTTTTACTAATGTTCTCAATTACAATGGGTAATTTATCTGAACCAATATGAGGATGAGCATCATATAAAATTTCTTCAGCTGCTCCATGAAAATGAAATATTTCAAAAATCCTGTCTGTATTACCTTTCTTTTTTGAACGGGTATAAAGTTTTCCATCCGAAAAAGTTCCTGCACCTCCTTCACCAAAACAATAATTAGAATCAACATCAATTCCCTTATTTCTATTTAATTGGGCTATATCTAATTTACGGTCTCTTGCATTCTTTCCACGTTCTAAAATGATAGGCTTAAAACCTGATTCAATAAGTTTCAATGCCGCAAAAAGACCTGCAGGACCTGCACCAATAATTAATACCGCCGTTTTATCTTCTACTGATTGATAATGGAAAATCGGCTTTGGGACTACCGGAGCCGGTTCATCCCAGTAAACTTCAACAGTAAGATTTACTTTCGGTTGAAAAGAACGTGCATCAATCGATTTTTTTGTAGTGCGTAAGCGGGTAATTCTCGAAGGTGAAATTTCTAGTTTATCTGCAACTTGTTTTAAAAGCAATTCAGATTTCTCTGCAATTTCAGGTATAAGACTTAATTGTATAAGTTCGTGCATAAAGGGAAATTGTATAAATTACTGCAAAGATACACAATAAAAACAGATAGAGATTATCAGGTATTTTGGAATATATTAATAACAAACAAAAAAACCGAAAACATATTTACATGTTTTCGGTTTTTAAGTGATCCGGATGAGATTCGAACTCATGACCCACGCCTTAGAAGGGCGTTGCTCTATCCAGCTGAGCTACCAGACCAGTCCTGACTTTAATTTCTAAAGCGCTGCAAAAGTAGTTCTAATTTCGTAAATATGCAACACTTTTACCCAAAATTGGGGAAAAGCACTGATTAATCGACGAAAATTCGCTAATTTTGCCTGCTGTAAAATAATCAGACTAATTTAACATTACTTAAATAATGAAGGTACTAAAATTCGGCGGAACATCCGTAGGTTCAGTCAAAGGAATTCTAAGTGTAAAGAAAATTGTAGAGGTTGAAAACGAGCCTGTAATTGTAGTTGTATCAGCACTATCAGGCATCACTGATCAGCTTTATAAAATTGCGAATTTGGCTTGCGTAGGTGACAAATCTTATCTGACGGAATACGATCAAATGCTTACTCGTCATATGGAAATGATTGAGGAAGTGATAGATGCCAGGAAAAAAGAAGAAGTACTTAGCTTAGTTCAAACTCAGTTTATCGACTTATCGAATATATTTCGTGGAGTGTATCTAATCAAAGATATTTCTACAAAGATCATTGATACAATTGTTAGTTATGGTGAATCTATTTCCTCTATAATAGTTACTTACGCGATTCAAGGTGCCGTTCATTTCGATTCAAAAACATTTATCAAAACTGAAAATCAGTTCGATAAACATATTGTTGATTTTGAGAAAACAAATACCTTAATTCGAGACTATTTTAAGACAATTCCTACTATAAGTGTCTGTGGAGGATTTATTTCTACTGATTCAACAACTAATTTCATTACAAATCTAGGTCGTGGTGGTTCTGACTATACTGCAGCAATAATTGCGGCAGCTCTGCATGCTTCTATACTTGAAATATGGAGCGATGTAGATGGTTTTATGACTGCCGACCCACGCATAATAAACAATGCTTATGTAATTGAGAAACTGAGCTTTATTGAAGCCATGGAGCTTTGTAATTTTGGAGCTAAAGTAATTTATCCACCGACAATTTTCCCAGTTTTTCATCAAAATATTCCTGTAAAAATCAAAAATACATTTAATCCGGAAGCCGAAGGAACTTACATTTCCCGCGAAAAAACTGGAGAAGCTCCAAAAGCAATTAAAGGTATTTCTTCTATAAATGACACTTCGCTTATTACTGTCCAAGGTCTTGGTATGGTTGGTGTTATCGGTGTAAATTATCGCATATTTCGTATGCTTGCCAAAAATGGTATTAGCGTCTTTCTGGTTTCACAAGCTTCGTCTGAGAATACGACTTCCATTGGAGTGAGAAATACTGACAGTGCTTTGGCCGTGGAAGTTTTGCGTAAAGAATTCGCCTACGAAATAGCTCAGGGTGAAATTAATGAAATTTTCTCTGAAGACGATCTTGCAACTGTGGCAATAGTTGGCGACAATATGAAACGCACTCCCGGAATTGCAGGAAAATTGTTTGGAACTTTGGGACGTAATGGTATTAATGTTGTTGCTTGTGCGCAAGGAGCTTCGGAAACCAATATATCTTTTGTAACAGATCGCAAATCGCTAAAGAAAGCACTGAATGTAATTCACGATTCTTTCTTTTTATCAGAATATCAAGTACTTAATATCTATGTCTCCGGAATTGGCACTGTCGGCGGAAGTTTGTTGAATCAAATCAAAAAGCAACAAGTTAAGCTGATGGCTCAGAACGCATTAAAACTAAATGTTGTTGGGATTGCTTCCAGCAAAAAAATGCTATTCTCGCGTGATGGAATTGATTTAGAAAACTATAGTGAAGATATCAAAAAGAACGGCGTAGATGCTACTCCCGAATTGATTTGTAAAGAAATTCTCAACCTGAATATATTCAATTCAGTATTTGTTGACTGTACTGCAAACTCACAGATTTCCGATTTGTACCAAACACTATTAGAAAATAATATTTCAGTAGTTGCTGCCAACAAAATAGCCGCTTCTTCATCTTACGAAAATTATGTAAATTTGAAAGAAACAGCTCGTAAACGGGGAGTAAAATTTCTTTTCGAAACCAATGTCGGTGCCGGTTTGCCAATTATCAACACAATGAATAATTTGATAAACAGTGGCGATCATATTCAAAAAATGGAAGCTGTTCTTTCAGGAACTCTTAATTATATTTTCAATACTATCAGTGAAGAAATTCCATTAAGCAAAGCTATTTTAATGGCCAAGGAAGCTGGATTTTCGGAGCCCGATCCACGAATTGATTTGAGTGGAAAAGATGTAATTCGTAAATTGGTTATTTTAGCACGTGAAGCCGGTTATAAAATTGAGCAAAGCGATGTTGTGAAAAATTTATTTATTCCTGACAAGTATTTTGCAGGAAGTTTAGATGATTTCTGGAAAACTGTGACAGAATTGGATGTTGAGTTTGAAGTAAAACGTAAAGCTCTTTCTGCCCAAGGAAAACGTTGGCGATTCGTTGCAACTATGAAAAATGGCGATTGTAATGTTGGTTTACAAGAAGTAGATAGCTTGCATCCATTTTACGACTTACAAGGTAGCAACAATATAATTCTCATAACAACTGAGCGTTATAACGAATTTCCGATGATGATTAAAGGTTATGGTGCTGGTGCCGGCGTTACAGCTGCAGGAGTTTTTTCGGACATTATTAGCATTGCAAATATCAGATAGAAATTTATTGATAGGTTATTATTATAAATAAAAAAGAGCCGAATGAGAATGAGAGCAAAGTGGATTTTAAATATTTTAGTTCTGCTATTTTCTTTCAGTATTATCTCCTGTACAAAATCATTGCCTCAACTTCCATCTAACAAGAACAAAAAAACTGACAAAAGTGCTTCTTCACTAATGATTATAAACCATGAATTAGCAATGAAAGAAGATAATATTCTTAAGAAATATGCTGATAGTATTGGATCTTTCAAAAAAAGTGGAATTGGTTTTTGGCATAAAATATATAAATCCGGATCCGGATCAATTATTAAAGATTCAGTTTCATGTAAATTTTACAGCACATTAGAGCTGTTAAATGGCAAAATACTTGAAACTAAAATTAATCAGCTAATAATTGGCAAAAGACAAACTATTGTTGGATTAGAAGAGGGTATAAAACTAATGCATAAAGGAGATAGTGCCACATTTATAATTCCCTGGTATTTGGGATATGGAATGATTGGAAAAGATAAATTAATACCACCTTATACTTCAATAATTTACAAAATTAGAATATTAGAAGAATAGTATTAAATCAACACCTTCATTATTTAAAAGCAACGATTTATACTACAAATCTTATATCTTTATTCATTTTATTAACTTTTAGTTATCATTATTTAATCGGATATTTGTATAAAAATAATTTACTGATATGAAACGAATTTCTTATCTATTTTTGTTGGTTTTTTTAACCTCAATATTTGCTTCCTCATGTAGCAATACTAAGACCTATGCTGAGCTATTGAATGAAGAGCAAGCGTTAATAAGTGCTTACATTAAACGAAACAATATCCTGGTCGTAAATACGGATCCAAGATATACAACTTGGGAAAAGAACGGTAAAGATGTATATACTCACACTTCAAGTGATTTATATTTTCACATGGTTAATCCAGGTGATACTATATCAAAGGATACAGCTGTTTTTGGGAATGTAATAGTACCACGTTTCAAACAATATACTTTGACTGTTGTGGCCGATACAATAAACGATTGGAATACAATAGATTACCCATACACGCCTAATTTTATATATGGAGATTTAACCACTTCATGTAAAGCTTTTCATGAAGCAGTTTCATATATGAAATGTCAAGATTCTGAAGCATATCTAATTGTCCCTTCAAAAATTGGAGATAATACAGACTTAATGAGTGTTACTCCAAAGTTCTATGATTTAAAAATAAAATTTCAAAAATAATTTTTTATTGAAATCTTACTATCTTCAATATCATAATCGAAATTACACGAAATTTACAATTTAACCATATGACTCTAATTAAATCAATTTCAGGTATTCGCGGTACAATTGGCGGACCTGTTGGTGATGGATTAAATCCACTTGATATAGTTCGTTTTACTGCAGCTTATGCCACTCAAATAATTTTAAATAACCAAACTACTTCAACTAAAATTATAGTTGGTCGCGATGCCCGTATTTCGGGAGAAATGGTTAATCAACTTGTTATTGGGACTTTGCTTGGAATGGGGTTCGATGTAATAAATATCGGATTGGCTACCACACCTACAACCGAACTAGCTGTAACAATGGAAAAAGCTGCTGGTGGAATCATACTAACAGCAAGCCATAATCCAAAACAATGGAATGCACTTAAATTATTAAATGAAAAAGGTGAATTTCTGAATGCACTTGAAGGCGAGAATATATTAAAAATTGCTGCAGAAGAAAGTTTCACTTTCTCCGGAGTAGATGAATTGGGGAAACTAACTGAAGATTTCTCATTTACTAAAAAGCATATTGATAGTGTGTTGTCTTTAAAGTTAGTCGATGTTGAAGCTATTAGGGCTGCTAATTTCAGCGTTGCAATTGATTGTGTTAATTCAGTTGGAGGGATTGCTATTCCGGCTTTACTTGAAGCATTAGGAGTAACTAAAATAGAAAAACTATACTGCAACCCAAATGGACATTTTCCTCATAACCCGGAGCCACTTCCTGAACATTTGACTGAAATTTCGAATGTAATGAAACAAGGAAAAGCAGATGTTGGATTTGTTGTTGATCCAGATGTTGATCGTTTGGCAATTATCTGTGAAGATGGGAGTATGTTTGGTGAAGAATATACGTTGGTTTCAATTGCTGATTACGTTTTACAACATACACCGGGCAATACGGTTTCAAATTTAAGCTCAACACGCGCACTAAGAGATGTTACACTGAATCGTGGAGGTAACTACACTGCCGCTGCAGTAGGTGAAGTAAATGTAGTTACAGCGATGAAAGCAACTAATGCAGTAATTGGCGGAGAAGGCAACGGTGGAGTTATTTACCCGACCAGTCATTATGGCCGCGATTCTTTAGTTGGTATTGCTCTTTTCTTAACTCTCTTAGCAAAATCCAAAATGACAGTATCACAACTACGCAAAACGTATCCTGAATATTATATTTCAAAAAATAAAATTCAATTAACGCCTAACATCAATGTTGATGGAATACTTGCAGTTATTAAGGCTTCTTACAAACAATATGAAGTAAATGACATTGATGGCATTAAAATTGATTTCCCTATGGGTTGGGTTCATCTCCGTAAATCGAATACTGAACCAATAATTCGAATATATTCCGAATCTGGTACGCAAGAACAAGCTGAAGCATTTGCAAATGCAATAATTGAGGAGATTAAGCGGATTGCAAATATTTAGATAAATTTCTGAACAATATTAAACAAAAAGAAGACTCATTCCAATATAGAATAAGCCTTCTTTTTGTTTAATAATTAGCTATTTATGAGAAACCTTTGGATTTAATGGAGCTGCAACTTTAGGTGAAGCTGGAACTGGAGTTGCAACGGTTGTATTTTCATTTAAAGGAAAAATGCCTTGAGGCTTTTTAATCGTATACTTAGTCATAGTTTGGTTGGACTCAAAACCAATTCCTGTTATAATTCTTGTAGTTTGAGTAATTTTAACTAAACTGTCTGAATAAAATCTTTCTTGACGTTGATTCCAAAAAAGTTGTTCTGTTTCAAAAAGTTCACCTTGCGAATTTATAGATTTTACTTTTCCTCTTAATTCCCAAATTTGTTCGTTTACATTAAATCTTGCATATCGACAATTAATATTTGCATCAACTTTCATATTTAAATCAAAACGTACAAAATGAATCCCTTTAGGAAATTCCCAATATGGATGAACAGCTTTATCATAAACATCCCAACTCGGTGCTGAAATTTTATATCGAGTAACGCCTGAATCTGATATAACAGTAGTAATATCAGTTGCGTGTTGCTTTGGCATTGCAGCACGATCTTTAATTGCAGCTATTTTTATTGGTTTATCATTATTACTACACGATACAAGAAATATTGAAAATAACAAACCGCAAGATACAATCCTAAATACAATTAAAACAGCATTAGATTGAAACACTTTGGTCTTTACCTGTTTCTTATCAAATATCATGTAGAATTATTTAAATTAGTATATTAAAGCTTACGTTTCATAAACCAATGTTCGTTAAACGTGATATTGAAATTAAACTTAAAATACTCCTCACTTAGAACTGAAGATCCTATTTTCCCATACTCAATCGAAGCATTAAGCATAGATATTGTATTATTTGCTCTATTATACAATGGTAAACCAAGACCACAAGTTAAACTATAATTCTTAGGCTGTGAAGTTCCTAAATTGTAATAGGGATCAGTAATATTAAACCCAGCGCGATATCTTACTCTGTCAGAAAATTTACGACCATTGTAATTGGGTTGATATTCAATACCAATTGCTAATTTTGAACGATTATTTAGACTATCTGTTTTACCGAAGTATTGAGCATTCTTCCATTCTTGCATACTATAATCAATTCCGATTGTAAGTTTTCTATTATAACAATAATTTATTCCAACACCATAAATTGTTGGAAGTTGAAACCCAGGATTTGTAGTTGTAGTATCACTAAGTACACCTGTATTCATTTGAGTATATTTACTACTTAAAGCCGTTTTGTTTTCGTAAATTAGACCAATAGTCAAATCATGTTTATTTGCAACAGAAGTAAAGTATTGAGCTCCAAAACGGAATCTAAAATTATGGGCTGTGATATAATTACTTTGTGTAGATTCCGGATAATTTGCTGAAGATATGGTATTTGTAGTCATACTATTAAAACTCAAATCTCGATAATTATATATATTACCAAACATATAATAGGCATTCACACCTAATGATAAATGTTTTAATAATTTTATTGACAAACCAGTATAAACTTGCGTAAAACCACCACTACCTATAAAACTACGAGTAGTATTAATACTATCAAATGCAGAAGTATTTGTGTTATTTAGTATTACACTATCTTTCCTGAAGTCATATCCTGAAAAAGAATATGGCAATACACCTGCACTAAAACCCATAGTTTTAGAAAGCGGAAATTGCATAGTAATGTACTCAAGATTTGCATTGAACTTAGATGTACTGCCATTACCATCCTTAAAACGAGATAATAAAGCTGCACTTCCTATGTCAAACATAAAAGTCATGCTATCAACACTACTATACGAAGCAGGGTTAACAGTATTTATACTGGAGCTCGACCTTGATCCAATAGAGACTCCACCCATGGCTTTTTGTTCACCATTGTTGTTATCACTTATATCACCATATCCAAATCTAGTATAGGGTGAATTAGTATTATTCTGACTATTAGCAAATTGAGCGAAAATTAATAACGAAAGTACGAGAAGTAAATGCTTATTTTTGTACATTGTATTGAAGGATGCGGTTTAGCCCGATTAACACTAAATTTCTTTCTGCAAAGATGGCATTTTTTAGCTTGGTATCAAAGTAAAAAGTGCTACCACCTGTTAAAAATGTAGAAAGTTGTGGATATTTAATTTTTAATTCACATATATAACCATCTATTTCGAAAACTATACCATAAATAGCGCCAGAAAGAATTGCTGATTCGGTAGAATTTCCTAACAATGGGCTTTCTACATACGGTTCAACCAATGGCAACCTTTGAGTAAATTCATGCAATGCCCTTAATCTTAGATTTAGCCCGGGGGCAATATTTCCTCCCCGGTAAATGTTCTTTGAATCAATAAAATCAAAAGTTATAGCTGTACCAGCATCGATAACTAAAACATTACTATTCGGTTTTAGATAAAAAGCTCCAATCACAGCCGCTAATCTGTCATTCCCTAAAGTTTCAGGAGTGGCATACTCATTTACAATAGGAATTGGTGTTTTGCTGGATAATTCAATAACAATTTTGAAATTTAGTTTTAGATTTTCAATGAACAGGTCATTGTCTACAATCACACTCGAAATTATACAGTAATCAATTGAATATTTACAAACCAAATCATGCACTTCATTTACACCAAACGTCTCACAATTAATACTTTCTATTAATTGATTTTGATCGAAAACCCCTATTTTCACACGTGAATTCCCTTGATCAATACAAAGATTCATAATTATATTTGCTATATAATAGTTATTATTGACACAATTCCAATGAAAAAATTACAGAATCATTTTCTCAATAGGAATAACTAAAATACCTTCAGCACCCAACGCTTTCAATTTGCCAATTATATCCCAAAATCGTTTTTCCTCAATCACAACATGAAGAGAATTCCAGCCGTCTTTAGCTAAAGGCATTATAGTAGGACTTTTAATTCCAGGTAAGACTTCAATTATTCTATCAATATTTTCAGTAGGCACATTCATAAGAACGTATTTCTTACCTTCTGCCATTTGAACGGATTCAATTCTGAATAATAGCTCTTTAAGAATTTCTTGTTTTTCTATTGACAACTTTGGATTCTCAATTAAAAGAGCTTCAGATTTCATTAAAACTTCAACTTCTTTCAAATGGTTAGTTACCAGCGTACTACCAGAGCTGACAATGTCAAAAATAGCATCAGAGAGGCCAATATTTGGAGCAATTTCTACAGACCCGGTAATGACGTGAATATCTGCGGATACATTCTTTTCTATTAAAAAATCCTTCAAAATTTCCGGATAAGAAGTTGCAATAATTTTTCCACTGAACCACGAAATATCTTTATATTCAATCTCTTTTGGAATAGCCAATGAAAGTCTGCACTTACTAAAACCTAATCGTTTAGTAACAAGAACATTTTTTTTCTTCTCAGCATATTCATTTTCACCAACTATACCTATATCTGCAACTCCATCAGCTACAGATTGTGGAATATCATCATCTCGTAAAAATAGAACTTCTAAAGGAAAATTTCTGGCAGGAAGCAACAAAAGTCTTTTCCCCGACTCAAGTTTAATTCCAGTCTCAGTAAGTAAAGACATTGTTTCTTCAAATAACCTGCCTTTAGCTTGTATTGCAATTCGTAACATAATTTCTTATTATTAATTTTTGGTGTACAAAGGTACAAAAAATGAACGAACTCAAAAGTTATTGTACAAAAAAAGTCCGTTATCGAAATAACGGACTTAAATGCTCGGCAAGAATTTCTTTTTGCGTTAGCTTTTTAATTACTTAACAGCTTTAGTAGTGTCAACGGCAGTGCTATCAGCAACAGCAGTAGTATCAACGGCAACTACAGTAGAATCAGCTTTTGGAGCTTCTTCAGCTTTTTTAGGAGTACAAGATGCGAAAGCCATAGCTACCACAAAAAATAAAAATACTTTTTTCATTTCTTTTAAACTTTTAAAATTTAACATGTTTGTTTTGCAATTCAAAATCGATGCAAAGTTACATCATTTTTTTATTCCACATTAATAAATATCACTTTTTTTTAAAATATTTTTTGGTTTATCTTATTTTAGTCATATTCCAATGATAATTAAGCTGATATTTTAGTCATCTAAAATTAAAATTTCAATTTTGCATAAAAAAAGTCTGTTAGATTTAACCAACAGACTTTTGCTTCGTAAATATTACGAATGCTTAATTACTTCTTAACTGCAGTAGTATCAGCAGCTACAGCAGCACTATCAACAGCTACAGTATCAACAGCAACAGAAGTTGAGTCAACAGCAGGAGCTTTTTCAGCTGCTTTAGGAGCGCAAGATGCGAAAGCCAAAGCTACAACGCAAAACAAAAATACTTTTTTCATTACTTTAATTCTTTAAAAATTTAACATGTTAATTTTGCTATTCAAAATCGCAGCAAAGATACATCATTTTTTTATTGTACATTGATAATTCTCTCCTTTATTTATAATTATTTTTTTTGAACTAAGTTTAGAATACAAATATCTTACTATCTGTTACTTGAAATCACTGAACCGTATGGTACAAATATCGTTTAATACTCTTCTTAGGTGTTTTTTCAAATTCGTATGGATATAGTTGAATTTTAGTAATTCCTTCATAAGTTGCCACCATAGAATTTAGCAGCTTCCTATTATCTTCCATTAAAGTTTCTAATTGATTTTGGTCAACTTGCTCTGTATCTACTGCTTCGTAATCCGGACATACCAAGGCAATCAATTTTTCATTTTGCAAGACCACTAAACTTTCCATTACATATGGCATGTTATTTAATTTAGCTTCAATCTCTTCTGGGTAAATATTCTGACCGCTGGCACTTAATATCATCGTTTTGTTCCGTCCCCGAATATAAACATTTCCGTCTACATCAATTGTACCTAAATCTCCAGTATGCAACCAACCCTCATTATCAATAATTTGAGATGTGGCTTCTGGATTTTTAAAATAACCTGACATAACATTTTCACCTCTCACACAGATTTCACCGACATGAGACTCAGCATCAGGCTTTAAAATTTTGGCTTCCATAATATCTAGCAGTTTCCCTGAAGATTTAGGGACAAAATCCTTGGCATGAGAATAACTAATGAGCGGGGCACATTCTGTCATTCCATATCCAACAGTAAATGGAAATTTTATTTTGTTGAAGAATTCCTCTACTTCAGCATTTAAAGGTGCACCTCCAACCACAATTTCAGAAAATTCCCCTCCAAATGCATCAACCAGCTTCTTGCGGATTTGAGCTAGTACGGGTTGATCAAGAAAAGGAATACTTAACACCCAGCGCATTGACGGCCTGGCAAGTAACGGTTGAATCTGTTTCTTGTATATTTTTTCGATAATCAATGGAACACAAAAAATCACGTTGGGCTTTATATCTGCAAAAGCTTTTAACAATATTTTAGGAGATGGAGTTTTGCCAATAAAATGAATATGACAACCGGCACAGGTGGAAGCAAGAAATTCAAAAGCACAACCATAAGCATGAGCCAACGGCAGAAAGGATATAATTTTGTATTCAGGTGCTATCAGCTTGGTTCTAAGACCGAAAGTGATATTACCGGCTAATGCGTTTCCACTTATCATTACACCTTTACTAAAACCCGTTGTACCTGATGTATAATTGATGGATACCATTTCAGAATTAGCCTTGTCGACATAGCGCACATTATCGCGATGAAAACCGTGTGGAAATTTGGACTGAAAAAGTTCTTCAATAACGCTATCTTTCAATTGTGAAATATCTAATTCTTCCCTACAATCAACTTCTTCAGGCACGCTATTTTCATCTTTCTTTGACTTTATCAACACGCTAATACAATTGAAATTTGTCAGCGAAAAGACTGCATTTACGCATGTCAGCTTCTCTTCTTCCAGATTTTCCCAAATTGAATCTCCTGTAAACAAGAGCTTTGATTCCGAATGATTCGTGATATGATGAACATCGTTTGGATTAAAATCCTGTAGTATTGGGACTATTATAGCGCCGTATGTAACAGTTGCGATATAAGTTATTGCCCAGTTTGCATTATTGCGCCCAATAAGTGCTACCTTATCATTTGGTTTTAGATGACATTGCTCAAAAAGAATATGTAATTTGGATACTTGCCTGGCTATCTCAGCATAAGACAAAGTGACACCTTCTCCATAGTTGCTGAACCCTGGTAATTCCCAGTTTTTTCGAAATCCATCTTCGAATAATCGAATAAAGTTTTCCTGAATCATTTGTTGTGTTTTATATCGTGCGTGTTATTATACTGTCGCAAAAATAATGAATTATCGCACATACCAATTGCTTGTTACAGAAAATTAGAGAATCGTCTGTTTAATTTCATCTTGTATTAACATGCAATAAAATATTTATATTTTATCTCTACAGTTATCTAGGTAAATATGATTCAATTTCACTTTTTTCAATTCATAAACTCTAAAAAAAATGTATCTTTGTAGCTCCAAAAAATATTTTATAATTTATGAATATATCGTATAACTGGCTGAAACAATACATTAATATAGATGTTACGCCCGACGAATTATCAAAAGCTTTGACATCGATAGGTCTGGAAGTAGGTAGCGTGGAAGAAGTTCAAACTATTAAAGGTGGACTGGAAGGCTTAGTAATAGGTGAAGTAATAACCTGCATTAACCATGAAAATTCGGATCACCTGCATGTTACAACTGTGAATGTTGGAACAGAAGAGTTACTCCAAATTGTGTGTGGTGCACCAAATGTAGCTGCAGGTCAAAAAGTAATAGTAGCAACAGTTGGCACAACACTTTATTCAGGAGAAGAAAGTTTCAGTATTAAACGCTCAAAAATACGTGGGGTTGAGTCATTTGGTATGATTTGCGCCGAAGATGAAATTGGTGTAGGAACAAGCCATGATGGCATCATCATTCTACCATCCGAGGCTGTAGTTGGAACATTAGCAAAAGATTACTACGGCATTAAAAATGATACTTTACTGGAAGTAGACATTACTCCAAACAGAGTTGATGCTGCTTCTCACTTTGGAGTTGCAAGGGATTTAGCTGCTTTTTACGCATTAAAAAACAAATCGGTAAAGCTCACCAGACCTTCAGTTGATGCTTTTACTGTACAAAATACAAATCTTACGATTCCTGTAAGAGTTGAAAACACGGATGCTTGTCCAAGATATTCTGCAGTGACAATTACAGGTGTAAAAGTAACCGAATCGCCAGACTGGCTAAAGAATTCACTGCTTATTATTGGTCTTCGTCCTATTAATAATATTGTGGATATCACCAATTATGTTTTGCATGAATTGGGTCAACCACTTCATGCTTTTGATGCTGATAAAATTACCGGGCATGAAGTTACCGTCAAAACACTTGCTGAAGGAACCGCATTTACTACTCTGGATGGAGTTGAAAGAAAACTTAATGCTGCCGACTTAATGATTTGCAATACAGAAAAACCAATGTGCATTGGTGGTGTATTTGGCGGCCAGGTGTCGGGAGTGACTGAATCCACTCAAAATGTGTTTTTGGAAAGTGCTTATTTCAATCCAGTTACAATAAGAAAAACAGCACGTCGTCATGGATTAAATACCGATGCTTCGTTCCGTTACGAACGCGGTTGTGATCCTACTAACACCATATACGTTCTGAAGCGCTGTGCATTATTGATACAGGAAGTGGCCGGGGGAGAAATTTCAAGCGAAATAGTTGATATTTATCCAGAGGAAATAAAACCTTTTGAAGTTGCTTTATCTCTACGAAAAATCAACACATTGATTGGTAAAGAAATTGGCAAAGAAAACATAGAAACCATATTGACTGCACTCGAAATAAAAATTGTAAGTCAGAACGATGAAGGTTATATCCTTCATGTTCCAGCTTACCGCGTGGATGTACAACGCGATGTGGATGTAATTGAAGACATTCTACGCATCTATGGTTACAACAATGTTGAAATTGGCGAAACGTTGAAATCAACTTTGAGTTACAGTTCAAAACCTGACAGTTACAAATTGCAAAACCTGATATCCGAACAACTCACAGCGCAAGGATTTAACGAGGTACTTAATAACTCACTAACAAAAGGAAGTTATTATGCTGACCTTACTTCATTCCCTGCCAGTCAAAATGTCAAGATCATTAATTCTTTAAGCTCCGATTTAAATGTAATGCGACAAACCTTGCTTTTCGGAGGTTTGGAAAATATTAATCGTAACATAAACCGACGCAACGCGGATTTAAAATTCTACGAATTTGGTAATTGTTATTATTATCATGCTGAAAACAAAAAAGAAGGTGAAACACTAGCTGCGTATTCGGAAGATTATCATTTGGGATTATGGCTTACCGGAAACAAACGTAGCCAATCATGGACTGCAACGGAAGAAAAATCGAGCATTTACGAGCTGAAAGCATATGTAGAAAATATATTTCGTCGCCTCGGTATAAATTTAAGGAAATTAGTTATTGGTGAATATTCAGATGACTTATTGAGCGAAGCTCTAACGATCTACACCACTTCAGGAACTAAGCTTGCAGTTTATGGCATGGTTGACGCTAATATACGTAAAGTAGCTGACATCGATACTGAAGTATATTTTGCCGATTTAAACTGGAATGCAGTTCTGACAGAATTGAGCAACCATAAAGTACAATATGCTGAAATTTCAAAATTTCCAGAAGTAAAACGCGATTTGGCTTTATTGATAGACAAGAATATTGCCTTTGCAGAAATAGAAAAAATAGCTTTCGAAACGGAACGTAAATTATTGAAGAAGGTAAACTTATTTGATGTATACGAAGGCAAAAATCTGGAAGAAGGCAAAAAATCGTATGCTGTAAGTTTTATATTGCAAGACGAAACAAAAACACTCACAGATAATCAAATAGAAAGCATTATGAAGAAACTACAAGTTAACTTCGAAACAAAAATTGGAGCTAAACTTAGATAAAAGAGCTAAAGGAAGAAAACGATTGATTAGAGTTTCAAAACTATAATCGTTCTTTCACGCTTTCTATAAAAGAAAAAATATGAACAAAGAAGAATTATCGTTTAACGGGAAAGTATCAAATGCTCCCTTTTCAAAGCCTGATGCATACAATGCATTGAGCATGCCTGTTTATCAAAATTCCGCATTCGAATTTGAAACAGCGGAAGAAATGGAAGCAGCTTTTACCGGGAAATCGGCCAACCATACTTACTCACGAATAACTAACCCAACTGTTCAAAATTTCGAAAACAGGGTACAGATTATCACAGGAGCTTTAAGTGTAACTGCCTTGAATTCAGGAATGGCAGCAATTACCAATGCGATTATTACGTTGGCTCAATCCGGTAGTAATATTGTAACATCACGCCATTTATTTGGGAATACTTATTCACTTTTTGTATCAACGCTGGCTGCTTATGGTGTAGAAACCCGGTTTTGTGACCTGACACATTCCGATGAAGTAGAATCAAGAATTGACAACAACACATGTTGCGTGTTTCTTGAAATTGTTACGAATCCACAATTGGAAGTTGTAGATTTGAAGGCGCTTTCAGAAATTTGCAAACAAAAAAGTGTACCATTGGTAGCCGACACTACAATAATTCCATTTTGTGCATTTAATGCTAAAAGCTTTGGTATAAATATCGAATTAGTTTCAAGCACTAAATATATTTCAGGAGGTGCAACCGGAGTTGGGGGAATCATTATCGATTATGGAAATTTCAACTGGCAATCCTCACCAAAATTGCATAAACTGGCAAAAGAATTTGGCACTTCTGCATTTACAGTCAAGTTACGAAAAGAAATTCATCGAAATTTAGGAGCCTACATGACACCTCAAGTTGCCTACATGCAGTCGTTGGGACTCGAAACACTTACGCTCAGATACGAAAGGGCAACATCAACTTGCCTGAAATTAGTAGAGCAGTTGGAAAAACTTCCCGAAATTAAATCGGTAAATTACACTGGACTGCCTTCAAATAAATTTTATACAATAAGCAAAAGCCAGTTTGGAGACAAACCCGGAGCAATGTTCACCTTTAATCTGGAATCTCGCGAAGCTTGTTTCAGCTTCATGAATAAACTCAAACTGATTCGTCGTGCAACCAATCTTTTCGACAACAAATCACTGGCAATTCACCCCGCCAGTACTATTTTTGGAACTTTTACTCCTGAAGTTCGTAAGGAAATGAATGTCTCGGACAAAACTATCCGCATTTCAGTAGGATTAGAAAATGTGGAAGATTTATATCAGGATTTTGTACAAGCACTTAATTAATGTGATGATTAAGAAATGAAGATTCGAGAATTGAGTAATTGATTTGCGAATTATATTCCATCAGTAACTCCCGTACTACAAGTTAGTTCGGGAGTTTTATTTTGTATAATTCCATTCAAAGATGCCGTACAGCATATCATAGAGAACAATATTCATAAATTCATATTTAAACTCAAAAAAAAATATTTATTTTTTATTAAAATATAAAATAAGTTATTTATATTTGCAATCGAAATTCATCAAATAATGTTTTTTGGCGCTCTTTTACAGGAAACAAACAATCAATCCAATGAGATGTAATCGTCACCCGAGGATGTAAACGCAACATCAACGTTTTGCTTTCACCTCCCAGGTCGGTAAGCGTGAAACTGACGTTTTGCTCTCGTCACCTCGGGTGGTAAGCATAAAACAGGAGTTTTGTTCTCGTCACCCCAGTAGGTAAACACAAAAATTGAGTTTTGCTCTCGTCACCGCGGGTGGTAAATTCAAATCAATTGATTTCTTATAATTGTATCAATTACTTTTATCCAATATAAATTTAAATTTAATTTTTTATGAAAAATCTGAAATTATTCTCGTTTCGCTTCAATGATTTATCAAACACAGATGCTGCTTCGCTTATAACCCAAACGTGTGAGCACGCCAGCAAAGTGAAGGATGATTTGGGCCCAATGGCTAAAGTGTCGTTAGCTGAATTAATAACCAATGGGGCAGAATTCAGCGCGCAAGTCAACCGACCACGCAAAAATAAGTACAGTGACCAGGTGACTAAAGACCGCAAAGCCAGTGCTAACCTGTTCTCCGAAATTAATCGTGCGGTTGCCTTCGAATCCAAATCGCGCGATGCCGCCAAGAAACAAGCCGCCGTAGATTTCGATTTGTTTTTTCATCCTTATTCAGCCCTTCCCAAAGGTTCCATTGGTGCTCAAATGGAACAAACAGTTGAGATGATTAAAAAATATAAAGCTAACCCGGAATTGATGAGTGCTGCCAAATTAATCGGCGTTGACACACTGATGACTGAACTGGAAGCTGACAATAACGCACTAAGAGAAGTGTACGAAACACGAACCGCTGATATGGGCAACCGTGAGGCATCAAGCAGTGACTTACGCCCTGAAGCCACGGAAAGTTACATGGATTTTTGCATCATCATTGAGCAATATGTAAAACTGGCTCCCAATGAATCGATAATTACACTATTCAATACGATGGATGAACTGAGGCGGAAACACAGCGCACTGATTCAAAAACCAAAAGATAAAGGAACAACACCAACTGCATAATCAACATTCGTTTTCCCCTGTGGCGATAAGCTGCAGGGGAAAATTTTATTATTCAATTCCTCCATTATACTCGCTGGCGCGGATTGTTTGTTTTTTATTATACCAACCCCTCCGCTTCGCTCGTCCCCTTAAAAAGGGGAAAGCATGGTGAAAGAGACTCTGAAAAATAAATATATTATCCGGTAAACATGAGTTTTTTTAATCACTTCTTTTTAATGCACAAATAATCTTGGTTCGGAGTTGTCCCCTTTTTAAGGGGACGAGCGAAGCGGAGGGGTTTCAAATCTCCCAAATTCAAATTATCCAAACGATTACCACTGCTGCCGCGCGATTGTATCGCGTGGGAGAATAAAGTGTGAGGTATGGGAATATAAAATAAAAGAGTATAAGAGTTGCCACACGATGAATTCGTGCGCCAGCATAATACACAGCAAGTGCGAACCAATATCCGGTTCGCACTTGCTGTGTATATGAATTATGCATTATGCATTAATATCTTCATGCATCGTTCCAGGCTTTCTTCCCAATGCGGAATAGTGATTCCGTAGGTTGCCTTAATTTTGGCTTTATTCAATACACTGTAGTGCGGGCGGGGTGTGCGTGCCGGATAATCTTTTGTTTCTATAGGACGCACATCGCAAGTGATGCCAGCTATGCGATGAATGGTTTTCGTAAAGTCGTACCAGGAACATACACCTTCGTCCGAAAAATGATAAATGCCCGGAACAAAAGATTCGTGATTAATCACATTGAGAATTGTGTTTGCTAAGTCGGCAGCATACGTAGGCGTGCCTATTTGGTCGAAGATAACGTTGAGTGAATCACGTTCAGTACCCAGTTTCAGCATCGTTTTCACAAAATTATTGCCAAACGAAGAATACAGCCAGGCAGTACGAATAATAACTGCTTGCTCACATGTTTCCATCAAAGCCTGTTCGCCAGCAAGCTTTGACTTGCCATAAACAGTATTGGGAGAAACTGGTTGATCTTCGGCGTAAGGCACATGATTGGTTCCGTCGAACACATAATCGGTAGAAACATGAACCACCTTTAATCCGTTTTGGTGCGCCACCTCGCCAATGTTCCGAACAGCTTCGGCATTGATTTTATAACAAAGATCCACATCATCTTCCGCTTTATCAACTGCCGTGTAAGCGGCACAGTTGACAATTACATTCACTGCATTAGCTTTTACAAACGCATCGAGCGCGGCCTTATCGCAAATATCAAGATCTTCGACATCGGTGTAAATAAATTGGAAAGCGGGATAACGGGTGGCAGCCTGTTGCATCTCATTGCCGAGTTGTCCATTGCTACCTGTTATTAGTATAGTTTTCATGATAGAATTTACTCGTTACAAATCCGAATAATTTGTTTATTTAAAAATTCATTTCCGCATCCTTAAACAACGGATGTTTTAAATCTTTTGGAGAAATTATAGCTTTATCTGCGGGAATTTTCCAGTCTATAGCAAGCTTAGAGTCATTATACATGATGCCCCGCTCAAGTGTCGGGCTGTAAAAATTATCACATTTATATGAGAATACAGCAGTTTCCGAAATGACAGAAAATCCATGAGCAAATCCTTGAGGAATCAAGAATTGCAGATGATTTTCTTCTGTCAATTCAACACCATACCATTGTCCGAAAGTTGGAGAAGAAGCGCGTAAATCAACAGCCACATCCCACACAGCACCCTGAACAACAGAAACCAGTTTAGACTGACTTTGAGGATTTAACTGGTAATGCAAGCCACGAATCACTCCGTAAGACGATTTGGATTGATTGTCCTGGCAAAATTGCAGGTCAATTCCGGCTTCATGATAAGTTTTCTGGTTATAAGTTTCGCAAAAAAAACCACGCGCATCTTCAAATACACGGGGTTTTAAAATAACCAAATCAGCAATAGGGGTTTTTATAATTTCCATTCAATACAAACTCTATGAATTAAATATTACGTCAACAAATTATGTTTGTCAAACAAATCAAATCTATCTTTCATCTTCTCAAATAGTCTCTTTAGCAATTTTAATCAGGTATTCGCCGTAATGGTTTTTCTTAAGTGGCTCAGCAAGTTTAAGTAATTGTTCCCTATCGATATAACCATAGCGATAAGCTATTTCTTCCAAACAAGCCACTTTCAATCCCTGACGGTTTTCAATTGTTGCAATAAAGTTTGAAGCCTCAAGCAAACTATCATGAGTACCTGTATCAAGCCATGCCATACCACGTCCCATCATCTTCAGACTAAGACGCTCTTCTTCCAAATATAGCCGATTAAGATCGGTAATTTCAAGCTCACCGCGGGTTGATGGTTTTAAGCCTTTGGATTTTTTCACAACATCATTGCTATAAAAATACAAACCGGTAACCGCATAATTTGATTTAGGGTTAGTCGGTTTTTCTTCCAAGCTTAACACTTTACCATTCGCATCGAATTCAGCAACACCATATCGTTCCGGATCGTTAACATAATAACCAAATACTGTAGCTCCATCTTCTAATTTTGCTGCATCGCGCAATGTACGTGAAAAGTCGAAACCATAGAAAATGTTATCTCCCAGCACCATACAGACACTATCATTGCCAATAAATTCTTCGCCAATTATAAATGCTTGTGCCAGCCCATCGGGAGATGGTTGAATAGCATATTCTAATTTAATACCTAAATCTTCTCCATTACCCAAAAGATTTTCATATAAATGAATATCATGCGGAGTTGAAATAATCAATATTTCTTTAATTCCAGCCAACATCAAAACCGAAAGAGGATAATAAATCATTGGTTTGTCATAAACAGGAATAATCTGTTTTGAAATACTTTTAGTAATAGGATATAAACGGGTTCCTGAACCTCCTGCGAGAACAATTCCTTTCATAAATTAGTTTTTTAGTTTCGAGTTTTAATTATTCGGTATTCATTGCCTTTTTACGGGACAAAGTTAAATGAAATTTAGAAAATAACGTAAAGTTACGACTATTATTCTTCCAAATCTAATTCTCCAGTTCTATAAAGTTGATAGTTTTTTGCCAAAAGCACCATAAATTTGCTTATTTCTGTTTGAGCCTGAAGAGTTTCCGGAGTAATTTCAGTTTTTTTCATCCTCAATATCATAATGCCATACTGCAAATTAAAACATACTTCTACATCACTCTGACTGTTATCACCTTGTGAGCGCAATTGCGAGATAAATGGAAGTACATGATAAAATTTCGCATTATAACCAGCATCTTTGCCCGATTGGATAAAAAGCCTGTGAAATTCATCCAACTCAAGAATAATATTCGTGTTAAGCTGAAGATGGCCTCCGGTTTGTATATTTTCAAGTCGCATCATTTCAATCAGACTTTCGTACCATTCATACAAGCTTTTACGTTCATCAACCGAAACTGGATAAGAAGCTATAATTTTTTCGTTTATGATGTCAATATTCAGATTGAATGCGCGAATTAAATCTTCAACTTGCCACATATAAAGCAAGTATTCACAAATATTTTCATTTTTAAGTTTTCGTGCTATAAACATAATATCAGTTTTCAGTTAGAGTTACAATTCAGAAGGCTCATTATTCAACGATCCCAAAATCCCAGTCACCTTCTTCGTCCACAAAGGTTGGCTCAGTAAAATCATCCAATTCCCGACGATCTTTTTTAGTAGGTCTGCCGGTTCCACGGTCGCGTCCCGTAGCTCCTGCCAACTTTCCTAGTTCTATTAATTCGAGCTGGTCAGGTGACGTCACATTGAGCATAAAATCAGGTACTAATTTGGCATTCATCCTATTTTCGGCCAAAGCCAAAACTTTAAATGAAAATAGAATAGGATTTCGTTTTATTGAAATCACATCACCGACTTTTACGTTTCGCGATGGTTTTACCTGAATATCTTTAATGATAATTTTGCCCTTTTTGCATGCTTCTGATGCAAGCGTTCGGGTTTTGAACAACCGAACAGCCCATAGCCACTTATCAATACGTACTTCGGTTTTCATATTTTACTAATGTGCAGATTTGACAAAATTATGATTTTGCGAAACAATCAGTTTTCAATATCGGGATAATTTATTTCCCATTAAACTGGGTCATGGTCAATTGCATTCCGGCAAGGCAGAAACTTTGTATAATTTCAGCACAGCGTTCAGCGCGCTCAGGCAAAGCATCCGCCTGTTCTTTGGTCCATTTTCCAAGGACATACTCAACCTGGCGTCCTTTAGAAAAATCGCTTCCTACACCAAAGCGCAATCTGGCATAATCATTATGACCAAGAATTTCTTGAATATTCTTTAATCCATTATGACCGGCATCAGATCCTTTTGGCTTAAGACGAAGAGTCCCAAATGGCAAAGCAATATCATCAACAACTACCAAAACATTTTCGATATCGATTTTTTCTTTATTCATCCAATACCGTAAAGCATTTCCACTTAGGTTCATGAATGTGGATGGTTTGAGTAAAATAAGTGTACGACCTTTTAACTTTACTTCGCACGTAGATCCATACCGGTTTTCGATAAAAAAAACATTGGACGCCTTAGCAAAAGCGTCCAATATTGTAAATCCTATGTTGTGGCGGGTATCCTGATACTCGTTACCAATATTGCCCAATCCGACAATTAAGTATTTCATGCGTTCAAGAATTATTTTCCAGCAGTAGCAGCAGCACCACGGGCAGCTCTTGTCAATTTAACCTGAGCAACAACAGCATTTTTAGCATTTAAAATTTCTAAATTTGCAACAGAAACTTTTGCAACTTGAATAGATTTTCCTAATCCTAATTCTGTAACATCAATAACAATATTTTCAGGGATTTGAGTATACAAACCTTTCACTTTCAATTTACGCATTTCAAGTGCTAATTTACCACCGGCCTTAACACCTTCTGCTAATCCTTCAAGTTTAACCGGAAGTTCAACAACTACGGGTTTATCTTCGCTGATTTGTAAAAAATCAATATGCAATACTTTATCAGTAACTGGGTGAAATTGTAGAGCTTTCATGATGGAAGTAGTCTTTTTTCCATCAATATCTAAATTCACTACAAATACTTCCGGGGTGTAAATCATTTTGCGAATATCGCTGATAGTAGTAGTAAAATGAGTGTTTTCAGCACCACCATACAATACACATGGTACGTTTTCTCCAACTCGTTCAGCTTTTGTAGCTTTTTTTCCAAGGTCAGTTCTCACTGTTCCTTTTAAATCAAATGTTTTCATTTTGCTTTATTAATGTGTTACTCAAAATTTAAGCGTTTATTTTTAAGTGATTAGTCGCTTAATTTCCCATCACACTTTCTTTCTCAAAAAAGTGGGACAAAGGTAGTTATATTTTTGTAAACCTACAATATATGAAAAGCAATAATTTTCAATTGAATTATTCGAGCTATTTTCAATCTAAGTGACTTTCCCTGTGGCTTTTTTATTTACTTTTGTCGTGTTTTACAGAAACAAAAACCCATGAACAAAACAATTGAACGAATGACATCCTTTATTGTAATGGATGTACTGGAACGAGCCAATGAGTTACAGCGTGAAGGCATTGATGTCATTCATCTTGAAGTTGGTGAGCCTGACTTTGACATGCCTGAATGTATTGCTAATGCTGCCATTGAAGCACACAAGAATGGGATTACCCACTATACACATTCCTTAGGTGATCCACTCTTGCGCAAATCTATATGCGATTTTTATAAAACTGAATATGATGTAACTGTTGACCCTGACTGCATTTTGGTCACTTCAGGATCTTCACCTGCAATTTTAATGGCTCTTATGTTGCTTTGCGAAGCAGGTGATGAAGTAATCATGTCAAATCCGGGCTATCCATGCTATCGAAATTTCGCATTAGCCTGCCATGCAGAACCAATATATGTTACACTTAAAGCAGAATGTGATTTTCAATATGACATTGATGAAATCAAGAAGAAAATCACAGATAAAACCCGTGCTATTTTTGTCAATTCACCCATGAATCCAACTGGAACATTGGTCAACAATCAGGTATACAAAGAACTGGCAAAATTAAATATTCCAATAATTTCTGATGAAATATACCATGGTTTAGTTTACGAAGGCAGAGCTGCGTCAATACTGGAATTTACCGATAAAGCATTTGTCATTAATGGATTCTCGAAACGCTATGCGATGACCGGTCTTCGTTTGGGTTATTTAATTGCGCCAAAAGAATATATGCGTTCTCTTCAAATTTTGCAACAAAACCTTTTCATATGTGCACCCAGTACCGCGCAAAAAGCTGGAATTGCGGCTTTAAACGACGCAACATCTGATGTAGACAATATGCGCTCAATTTACAACGAAAGACGCCTATATTTAATTAAAAGATTGAAAGAAATAGGATTTATTATTCATACAGAACCCCACGGAGCATTTTATGTGTTTTGCGATGCACGTAAATTCACTAACGATTCTTATAAGTTTGCTTTTGACGTTTTGGAAAAAGCTCATGTTGGAATCACACCCGGAGTAGATTTTGGAACCAATGGCGAAGGCTTTGTGCGCTTTTCATATGCAAATTCTATTGAAAACATCCGTACAGCTATGGATAGAATTGAGCTTTACTTGAGTAAACTCACTCAACAACAAGCAGATTTATTGTAAATTAGCAAATTTGTGATTCCTAAATTAATTGCAATTAATTTTAGTTATACTGTTAGTAATTCAAAAAAAAGTATTATATTTGCGAGCTCAAAAAGCACAACAATAATTATATCACAATTTAAAGTTAAGGAGGAAACAAACAATAGCTAAACAATTAACCATCAGGCCTCAAAGAGGAAGAGTAAAAGAGCAACCCAATCGTATAAACGACAAAATTAAAGGGTTAAAAGAAGTTCGTTTGGTAGGTGATAATGTGGAACAAGGTGTTTTTTCATATGAAGAAGCCATTCGTATTGCCGATCAACTCGAGTTGGATTTGGTAGAAATATCGCCTAATGCTGTACCACCGGTTTGTAAAATTGTTGATTATCAAAAGTTTTTATATCAAATAAAAAAACGCGAGAAAGAAGCTAAGGCAAAAACGGCTAAGGTTGTTTTGAAAGAAATTCGTTTCGGACCTCAAACTGATGATCATGATTACAATTTCAAATTGAAACATGCACAAGAATTTTTAAAGGAAGGTTGCAAAGTGAAAGCTTACGTTTTCTTCAAAGGACGTTCAATTCTTTTCAAAGAACAAGGTGAAGTATTATTACTCCGCTTTGCAAGTGATTTGGAAGAATATGCCAAAGTAGATCAACTGCCACAATTGGAAGGTAAACGCATGATTATCATGTTTTCACCTAAAAAGACGAAATAAGCAGTTCAATAAATTCGGATTATACAATTAAATATAAAATAACAATGCCAAAAATGAAAACTAACTCCGGTGCAAAAAAAAGGTTCACCCTTACCGGAACAGGAAAGATCAAAAGAAAACATGCTTTTAAAAGCCACATTTTGACTAAAAAAACAACTAAACAAAAACGTAACCTTACCCATATGGCTCTTGTTCACAAGACCGATATGACAAACGTTAAGGAAATGCTTTGTTTGAAGTAGTCAATTTTCGCTTTTAAAATCTCGTTATCCTAGTCAAAAAACCGAATGTCTTTAGCCTCAAGTTCGTTATAAAAAGCGACGCTAACATTCATAAATCATTTAATTATGCCAAGGTCAGTAAACCACGTTGCTTCACGTAAAAGAAGAAAAAGAATTTTAAGTCTCACAAGAGGTTACTTTGGAGGTCGTCGTAATGTATGGACCGTTGCCAAAAATACATGGGAAAAAGGGTTACAATATGCTTATCGTGACCGCAAGAACAAAAAACGTAACTTCCGCGCATTGTGGATTCAACGTATTAACGCTGCAGCACGTTTAGAAGGAATGTCTTATTCAAAACTTATGGGTGCATTACACAAAGCTGGTATCGAAATGAACCGCAAAGTATTAGCCGATTTAGCAATGAATCATCCTGAAGCTTTTAAAGCAATTGTACTTAAAGCTAAAAACGCATAACAATCTTTTTGTTCTAGTATCAAAAAGATTTAGGAATAAAAAAGCCTCTGAAATTAATTTCAGAGGCTTTTTTATTTCAGTACTTACCTTTCCAGGACTAGATCCAACGAACATAACAGAAATCCATCCGATGTGGTAAATCTTCGTTCTTAGGGAACATACGGAAACCGAACTTGAATGATCCTGCCATATTTAATTGATATTCAATATTGAAATACAATTTTGAACCTTCAGTTTTTATTAATTTCAGTTCCTGAACATCATAAAGTGTATCAACATTATTTTTACCCAATTTAGTAGCAACTAGTTCTATTCCAATACCATTATCATTAATCTCGTCAACATCCACGACAATATTAATATTATTAATCTCGCCTACCTGAGGATTATGAATTAATTTTTCAGGGACATCCATTGTAACTATCTGAATCTTATCCCAACCCGTTGCAACCTTTTCTTTCCAGGCAGCAATTTCCTTTGCCTTCGAAAATTCGTTGGCTTTCAACAGAGTAGAGCGAGTTGCAAGCTTAGTATAAAAACGAGCTATATAATCATCAATCATACGTTTCGTTGTAAAACGAGGAGTGATTTGTGCTATTGAGTTTTTTATAACCTGTATCCATTCCGGCGAATAACCTTTGGTATTTTTTGCATAATACAATGGAATAATTTCATTTTCAAGCATGCTATAAATAGTAGCAGCATCTAACTGGTCTTGATGAACATCATTTTCATAAGTTCTGTTTTCGGTCAATGCCCAACCTGCACCTTTCACATAACCTTCCAGCCACCAACCATCAAGTACCGAGAAATTAAGCACACCATTCATTTGCGCTTTTTCACCCGAAGTTCCTGAAGCTTCCAATGGACGGGTCGGTGTATTTAGCCATATATCCACGCCACAAACTAAGCGTTTTGCTAAACGCATATCATAATTTTCAAGGAATATAACTTTTCCAAGAAACTGAGGCATACGAGAGATTTCTACAATTCGTTTAATTAGTCCTTGTCCACCGCCATCAGCCGGATGAGCTTTACCGGTAAATAAAAACTGAACTGGGCGAAGAGGATCATTTACAATTTGCTCTAATCTTTCCAAATCTGTAAAAAGTAAGTGAGCACGTTTATATGTGGCAAATCTACGACCAAAACCAATAATTAATGCATTTGGATTAATTGCTTCAAGAACAGATACTATTCGTGAAGGATCTCCTTGATTTTTTAACCAATTTTCGCGGAATTGTCCTTTGATATAATCAACCAATTTGTTTTTCAGAGACATGCGCGTATTCCAAATTTCCTGATCAGGAATTTTATATACACCTTCCCATATTTTCATATTAGATTGATCGGCATAAAAAGCTTTTGTGAAATATTTTTCATATACTGTTTTCCAATCAGAAGAGGTCCAAGTTGGTAAGTGGACACCATTAGTTACATAACTAACGTGCAATTCTTCTGGGAAATAGCCTTTCCAAATGGGCTGAAACATTTCACGAGAAACTTTTCCATGTAACCAGCTCACACCATTAACTTCCTGACAAGTATTACAGGCAAAAGTGCTCATACTAAATTTTTCATTGTGATCTCCGGGATGTTCCCTGCCCATATCAATAAATTCATCCCACGATAATTTCAATTTATCAGGGTATTCACTCATGTATTTTTTAAACAAAGGCTCTTCAAAACTGTCATGCCCGGCAGGCACCGGAGTGTGAACAGTATATAAAGAACTTGCACGAACAACCTCTAATGCTTCATTAAAAGAAAGATTTTTGTCGGAGATTAAATCCACTAAACGCTGTGCATTAATTAATGCAGCATGACCTTCATTACAATGATAAACTTCCTTCTGAATTCCTAACTTTTTCAAAGCAAGAATACCCCCAATACCTAATAATATCTCCTGTTTCATCCGATTTTCCCAATCACCACCATAAAGTTGATGTGTGATCGAACGATCGTATTCACTGTTCATATCATTGTCAGTATCTAACAGGTAAAGCGATATACGACCAACAGAAACTTTCCATAAATAAGAGTAAACAATTCTGTCAGGATATGGAACTTCAATTACAAGAGGTTCATCATGTTCATCTTTTACTTGTTGAATTGGTAGATTGTTGAAATTTTGTGCTTCATAAACAGCAATTTGCTGACCATCTACAGAAAGAGACTGAGTAAAATACCCATAACGATACAAAAAGCCGATGGCAGTCATATCAATATTACAATCACTAGCTTCTTTCAAATAATCTCCAGCCAATACCCCTAATCCACCTGAATAAATTTTCAGCACTTCAGTCAGGCCATATTCCATACTAAAATAGGCAATTGAAGGAGTTTTGATATTTTTAGGCACATTCATATATGCTTTAAAATCGTCGTAGACAGTATCAACTTGCTTTATAAATGCCGCATCTTGCCCCATCGCGAGAAGTTTCTCATACTTCAATATATTGAGTAAAAGTACAGGATTAGAGGATGCTTCAGTCCATGCTTCCCGATCAATTTGACGAAATAAATTTTTGGCATTACTATCCCATACCCACCAAATATTTTGGGCAATTTCGTCTAATTTCTTCAAACTCGCCGGCAAGTGTGATTTTACACTTATTTCTTTGAGATTTGTGTCATTTACGTTGTTAACTTTGATTTTCATAAACTTTCTACCTTATTTAGTAACTAATACATTATTTTTTAATGAGTTATAAATTAAATTATTACATTAATCTAATTTATTCTATTACAAAATTAAATAAATTTATCATTATAACTCTAATTCACCAATGAAAAATCGGCATATTAATTTCAATCGATTGCAGAACTCTCAACTTATGAAATAACACCAGATAATATTTTGTTCGTGCTTATTTTGCTATTCGTTTATTTTTATTTGCAAGTGCAATATGATAAGCCTTGTCATAATAATGAATAAAGTGTTTCCAAAGAGCTTTTTCGGCAATAACTGAAGCCTTTTTTCTTACATTTTTTATCGTAGTTTCATCAAAATTTGAAAATTCAAAGATCATTTCAGCTAATTGATTTGCAACAACATAACCATTATAATCTGAACGATGAATCACTCCCACTCCATTTTCAACATTTTGGGGTCGATGTGATACCCACTGCCCAAAACCCGATAAATCTGTAGTAATGGTAGGAACGCCAAATGCAACACTTTCTAATGGAGTGTAACCCCATGGTTCATAATAGGATGGGAAAACGGTTAAATCCATTCCAATCAATAAATCATAATACGATTTATTAAATATTCCATCATTCCCATTCAGGTACGATGGTACAAAAATAATTTTCACTGGTTCAGACTGTTGATTTGTAAAATGAAACCAATGAATAGAGGACATAATATTGTCATTATAATAATCATGAAGCTCATGAGTGGTGAATCTGTTCCATGAATATAGTTTCGAATCTGGATTAACCAAAGCTGATGCTAAATCATTTCTGAAACCTTTTTGATAAGCTGGAACCATAATAAACACAACGACTTCCTTTTTCAAACTTTCGTAAGAACTCAATTGCTTTAACGATTCAATAAAAGTGTCGATTCCTTTATTTTTAAATTCATATCTCCCAGCTGTACTTACAAAGATAGCATTTTCAGTCAATTCATATCCTAATAGTTTTTCAGAAACTTTTTTTAATATCGAACGAGCTTCATTTCGTTTGAGTGTAAAGATTTTCCCTTTTGGAACAAAATCATCTTCAAAACCATTTGGAGTAACTACATCCGGCTTTTTATCAAGCAATTGTTCACATTCAATACTAGTTATATCACTTACAGTAGTAAAGCAATCAACCAAATTTGCAGCAATTTTTTCAGTTGAATGTTTAGAAACCATATTCAATTCGTATGACATCTGATCTCCATTGTATTCATTGAGATAATCGTACAAAGGTTTATGATTTCCAGCTATGGAGCGACCAATTGAAGTTGCATGAGTTGTAAATATAGTAGCAATAGCCGGCACCTGATTTCTAATATAAAATGCACCGAAAGTTGTCATCCATTCATTAAAGTGCGCAATTACCTGATTTTCAGAACTTAGTTCAAAGAACCGATAAAAGCTTTCAATAATCATTCCGGTGGAATAACCAAACATGGATGATTCATCATAATCACCATTGGCAGCAAGGGAATTCACTCCAACTTGTTCCCATACAAGGCCATAAATTTCATTCTTTTGAATCATCAATGGTATAAAGTCAACAAGAACTGCAATCGGACTTCCAGGGATATTCCATCGGCCAATACGTATTTTCAACTTATATTCAATGTCTGTAAATTCCTTCCAGCCTGAATATAAATCGGGGAACTCTTCGAACAATGGATTTGGTTGATCTAACCATATATCGGGTCCAATAAAAATTAATTTATCAGGATGCGATTGTTGTAAAGTGGCTGCTCGAGTAGATAAAACCGTATATATTCCTCCGACCATATTACACACTTCCCAACTGGTTTCAAAAATATATTCTGGTTTCAATATAAGTGACATGAATTGTAATTTTAAAATGATTGCAAATATAAAGTTTTTTGGTTGAAAATAGAGTTAATTAAACAATTGAAATCAGATTAAAGGCTTAATGACTACTTAAGATATATTTTATTACTTCGTATATATATTGCCACTAACTATCCAACAATACTATCAAATATACAGCATAATAGAACATTACAAGTCAAAATGACAAATATCAAAATGTCCTGAGAACCAAACACACTGTTAATTTAAATTGACATAAAATTTAATAATAGTTAACACAAAAGCAAATCCTGCTCAAACTATTTATCAGCAAATATTTATTTTTCAACTAAAAACGTTGATAACACACAACAACAGCTTTTATATATTTAAGAATTCAGATTTTCCCAAATCTAAACTGGTTAAAAATAAAAACTTTTTCCCCTTGAAAAGGTGCGTTAAATCAATAAAAAAAACGTATTTTTATTGTCGAAAAGAAAATAAATTATTAATTATTCATAATCAAATATTTATATACTATGAGCACTAAGAAAAATTTTGTTTTGGACACGAACGTAATCCTTCACGACTATAAATGTATCCACAATTTTGAAGAAAACGATATCTACATCCCAATTGTGGTACTCGAAGAGCTGGATCATTTCAAAAAAGGAAATGAGCAAATCAATTTCAATGCCCGTGAATTTACGAGAGAGCTTGATATGATTGCAGATGACAAACTATTTGCCAAAGGTGCAGACCTAGGTGCAGGTAAAGGAAAACTATTTATTCTTACCGGCTGTGAATATCCAGAAATTATATCAAAATCGTTTATAGAAAAAACTTCCGATCATCGAATTCTGGCTTCTACATTTGTATTACGCGATGAGAAAAAAAAGAACAGAACCATACTGGTCAGTAAGGATATAAATTTACGAATGAAAGCTCTTTCGTTAGGTTTAGAAGCAGAAGATTATATAAATGACAAAGTTACAGACTTCAATGTCTTTGAAAAGAATTACGAAACGTACGAAAACATCACTCCAGAATTGATTGACAAGCTATATAGTGGCGATGGCACCATTCCTGTAGATGAACTTGAATTTGCATCTGATATTGAGCCGCAGGAATGTTTTATTTTAAAAAGTGTCCGTTCCAGCGTGCTGGCCCGATTCAACCCTCAGACTGGAATGGTGAAGCGAGTAGAGAAGGAACGGTCGTTTGGGATTGAACCACGCAATGCAGAACAGGCATTTGCGATGAATGTATTATTGGATGACGACGTAAAATTAGTGGCTCTCACGGGTAAATCAGGAACCGGAAAAACACTATTAGCACTTGCTGCAGCTTTGCAAAAAAATGAAGCTTACAAACAAATACTTTTGGCCAGACCAATTGTGGCTTTGGGAAACAAGGATCTAGGGTTTTTACCTGGGGACGAGAAACAAAAAGTCGCTCCTTATATGCAACCCTTATTCGACAATTTAAATGTGATAAAACATAATTTTTCGTATCAGGGTAAAGAAATCAGACTAATAGAAGAAATGCAACGCAACGAACAACTGGTTATTGAAGCGCTGGCATATATAAGAGGCAGAAGTTTAAGTGATACCTTTTTCATCATAGATGAAGCTCAAAACCTGACTCCTCATGAAGTTAAAACAATCATAACCAGAGCAGGCGAAGGAACCAAAATTGTTTTTACAGGTGATATTCAGCAAATTGATTCCCCATATCTGGATATGTTTTCAAATGGGCTAGTCTACATGATCGACCGCATGAGAGGACAAAATATATTTGCTCATATCAATCTTGTAAAAGGCGAACGTAGTTACTTGTCGGAATTAGCAAGTGACCTTTTGTAAAATGTAGTTTCTGGTTGGCAGATAGAAGAAAAAACTTTGACTCTGCCAACCAAAACTTTCGTATTCCCTTTTCAGTGTTCATAAAACAAAAAGCTTCTGATAACTCACAAAAGTCATTGAATGTTTGTTTATGATTAAACAAATGTATAATGCAACTGTTTCTCCATTTATGACGAACCCAGCTATAATCACCAATAAGCTCGCTAAAGAAAAAATAGATAAACTTATTTGGTCATATTCACTTCCAGCCATAGTTGGCACGGTTGTAATGGCTTTATATAACATTGTTGACAGGGTTTTTATAGGACAAGGAGTTGGTCCACTGGCCATTTCCGGCTTAGCACTTACTTTCCCATTTATGATATTTCTAATGGCTTTCGGGCTGTTAGTGGGCGCAGGTTCAGCAGCCCGAATTTCAATAACGCTAGGAGAAGCAAATAAAGAAAAAGCTGAAAAAATTCTTGCCAATGCACTTATTCTTACTTTTATAATTTCAGGAATAGTCATTCTCATTTCATATATTTTCATGAGTGATGTGCTACAACTTTTTGGAGGTACTTCAAAAACCATTCAGTACGCTGAAGAATACATGAAAATTATCATTCCCGGAGCAATATTTTCAGCATTGAATTTTGGGTTTAACAATATCATGCGAGCTTCAGGCTACCCCAAAAAAGCAATGTACACAATGATAATTTGTGCAGTCATTAATGCTGTATTAGATCCCATTTTCATTTTTGTATTTCAATGGGGAATTCAAGGTGCTGCAATCGCTACGAATATTTCATATATTGTAGGTACACTATGGGTTTTACTGCATTTTATAAAACCAGATTCCAATATTCGATTTTATCGCAAAAATTTCAAACTTGAAAAGGAAATTGTCAAATCTATCCTAAGTATTGGAATGTCTCCATTCAGTATGCAACTCGCAACATGCTTTGTGGTGATATTGACAAACACTACTTTATTTAAATATGGAGGTGATTTGGCTATTGGAGCATTTGGAATTATTAATAGTATAAATACACTGGTGATAATGTTCATAATTGGACTAAATCAGGGCACTCAACCAATTGTAGGTTTTAATTTTGGAGCCCGACAATATAACAGAGTGTTTAAAACGCTGAAATATGCAATAGTTATTGCGAGTATACTTACTACAATTGGCTTTATTATTGGCACATTTCTTCCAACCTTTATGGCCTCACTTTTCACCAGAGATGCTGAATTACTCCAAATTGCCAGCAATGCATTGCGTATTTCAGTGATGTTATTTCCTATTATTGGGGCTCAAATTGTGATAACCAACTTTTTTCAATCAATCGGCAAAGCCAAAATATCAATATTCTTGAGTCTCACACGTCAATTTATATTTCTAATTCCGTGTTTGTTTATTTTGCCACCATTTTTAGGACTTAATGGAGCCTGGGCAGCCATGCCGGTTTCTGATGGTCTTGCATCTATTGTTACTGCAATGACTATTTTCATTTTCATTCGAAGTTTCAGAAAAAACTCAGTGGACATGATATAAAACAGAAAGACGAGAAAATCAATGATTTCCCGTCTTTCTAATAAATAAATATCAAATGATTATTTTTGAACTAAAACCCATGCATCCGGGAATCGTTTAGAAATATCCTTAACATGCAAATGTGCTTGTTTATAATCATTAAACGATGAAATCAGCACACGATACATTCCTCTCTCATTCACTACAATAATCGATTTATAACCTTCGGAAACCAATTTGGTATGTAAACCTTTAGCATTCTCTTGTTTGCTAAAACTTCCAACCACAACATGGTATTTATATTTCATAGCTTCTTTTTCGCCATCGACATAAGTAAAATTTTCGTTACGGGTTACTTCTGCTTCTTTTACCTCAGCTTCACGTACTTCTGCTTCTCTCACTTGACTGGTAGTTCTGTCTGGAGCTACATCAGCAATTTTGGGAGCAGTTGCTTCTATTTTTGCACCTGCAGGAATTTCAGCCACTTTCTGTTTAGTTTTACAGGCCGATGTAGCCATAATAACTATAGCTAATACTACTGTTAATCGGATTGATTTCATGATTGTTTTGTTTATGGGTTTGTATTAAATTAGAAACTATTTCGTCTTCAAGTTTAATTTTGCTAAATTTGCACATTTCACACTTCAAATGTTCTGCTTTGCGACTGCAAAGATGATAAGAAAATTGTTGCAAAACAATAGTATCTTTAAATTTAGTAAAAAAAACAATTCATTTCAAACAAAAAGCATATTTTTGATGTTTAAGAAGTATCGAATTCAAGAATTATCGATCTCTCAATTTATTAATATACAAAAAAAACAAGTTATGAAATTTTCATTGCCAGAATTACCTTATGCACATAATGCATTAGAACCTATTATCAGCGAAAAAACCATTGGCTTTCATTATGGTAAACATCACCAAGCATATGTGAACAACCTGAATGGACTTGTAGTTGGAACAGAATTTGAAAATGCTGAACTGGAATCGATTGTAAAAAAATCTGAAGGTCCTATTTTTAATAATGCAGCTCAGATTTGGAATCACACATTTTATTTTCTTTCTTTAACACCAATCAAAGGTAGCGTTCCAAGTGAGAAGCTTTCAAAAGCAATTACTTTAGCATGGGATTCAGTGGAAAATTTTAAATCTGAATTCAATAAAGCAGCAGTATCGGTGTTTGGCTCGGGCTGGGCATGGTTGGTTAAAGATGCAGATGGAAAACTTTCTATCGTTAAAGAAAGTAACGCCGGAAATCCAATTACCCGTGGATTAACTCCGCTTTTGACATTTGATGTCTGGGAACATGCATATTACCTGGATTATCAAAATCGCAGAGCAGATTATGTAGCTGCATTGTGGGATTTAGTGGATTGGAAAATTGTTTCGGATCGCTATTAATAGTGACTTTCAAAAAAAATACTGAATTGCGGAATGGAAATTAATTTCATTCCGCAATTTTTTTAGATTATAGTTCAAATTGATATTCAAAAAAAGAAAATCAAAACCCTTAGAGTGTTAATATATATGAGTAAACATTCATTTTCCTAAAAATTGAATAGGCTTTGTACTGAAATGTTCTAAAAAAATTATCTTTGCACTCTGATTAAAAACGATACTATTGGTCTTTAATCCGAATTTCAAATAAATCAGAAAAAATAGACGAATGAAAAACTTATCACTCATTATTAATGCTGTTTTAGCAATAGCCATTGTTGTTCTTTTTGTATTGGTATTAAACAATAAATCAGAATCTCCAAACAAACATTTGACTGCAGGAAAAGATACTGCAATTTCTGGTAAATTACCATTGGCATATGTCAATGTAGATTCATTGCTTTTACATTATCAATTTGCAAAAGATGCTAATGAATCATTAATTAAGAAGCAAGAAGATTCTCGTGTTACTATAAACTCAAAAGCAGTACAATTGAAGAGTGAAATGGATGAGTTTCAACGCAAATTAGATAATAACGCTTTTCTAAGTCGTGATCGTGCTGAGCAAGAACATACTCGTTTATTAAAGAAACAACAAGATCTGCAAGAATTGGATGGAAATTTGAGTAAACAACTAGTTCAGGTACAACAAAAAATGAGCGAACAACTACGCGACACTATCAATTCATTTATGAAAGAATATAACAAAGACCATAAATATCAATTAATCATAAGCAACACTTCAAGTGACAATATTTTATATGCTGAGAAAGGATATGATATCACTTCCGAAGTTACTAAATTGCTTAATGAACGTTATGTTTCTAAGAAATAGTCAAACTATAACTACGCAAAACAAAAGCGCAATTCTAAATTTTAGAATTGCGCTTTTGTTTTGCGTAGTTATTAAGCGAAAAAATTAATTGGATTCGCCCCTGAATGACAGGAAAAAAGAAGAAAGAGCATATATCAACACCATCACTACCCACGAATTAGAACCGGTGAACATTAAATAAGCAGCTAATCCAAGTGTCAGACTGGTTAGAAGTCCATTTCTTGCAAGTCGTTTTTTGCGAACATCCGCCTTCCCGTTATCATATGCATTTTTCCCTTGTAAAAGAATAAGCAAACCTGCGCCAACAGAAAAAATATAAGGAGCATAACTGATATCGAAAAGTTTGGCAAATGCCCCTAAAATTGTGATTGTTCCTGCTGAAATAAAAAGTAATTGAGAGGGTTGTTTTTCTTTCATTCTTTAATAATATAAATATCTTCGTTTTCTTTTTTCATAAAATAATGTTCGCGGGCAAATTTTTCCAGATTTTCTTTGCTGGACTGAAGATCATTTTTCTTCTGCTTGTTTGTATTTATTTCTTCCTTATAAAACTTCAGTTCTTTATCCATCTCAACTATCTTTTCGTGAGTTTGCCAGCGATGTACTAAACTATGAGTATCGAAAAAAGTAACAAAAACAGCATATACCAAAAACACAAAGAGATATTTATTAATAAATATCTTTCTTAGTTTCTTAGCTGTTTTTCCGGTTTCAGACATAATTAATCCAGTGACAAAGTAATAAAGCGCAAAGTAATAAAGTTGAATTACAACTAAATCTATCAGCTTTTACGGTATATTTCAATCAAAATGATTGGCAAAGGTAAGCAATTTTTACGTTCATCGTTTTTTTTCAGAAATCTTTTTTTTTGATGAATTGTACGTTTTATTTTCAGTATATTTGCATGCAAAAGCAGAAAAAAAGATTTCAATTTATGGAAAATTTCATTGTCTCAGCACGTAAATACCGCCCGGCCACTTTCAATACGGTTGTTGGCCAATCTGCCCTGACAACTACACTCAAGAATGCAATTAAAAGCAATCATTTAGCACATGCCTATTTGTTTTGCGGGCCACGCGGTGTAGGAAAAACTACCTGCGCACGAATTTTTGCAAAGACCATAAATTGTCAAAACCTTACTGCTGATTTCGAGGCTTGCAACGAGTGTGAATCCTGTGTTTCGTTCAACGAGCAGCGGTCGTACAACATACACGAATTGGATGCTGCATCCAATAATGGTGTGGATGATATCCGGTCGCTAACCGACCAGGTGCGAATACCGCCACAAATTGGAAAATACAGCGTCTATATTATTGATGAGGTCCACATGCTTTCGCAAGGTGCTTTCAATGCGTTCCTTAAAACACTGGAAGAACCACCGGCGCATGCCATTTTTATTTTGGCAACCACCGAAAAGCATAAAATTATACCAACCATACTTTCACGCTGCCAGATATATGATTTCAACCGGATTACGGTAGCCGACACGGTTAAACACCTGCAAATGGTGGCCGAAAAAGAAGGCGTAACGGTAGATGTAAACGGACTGAACGTGGTGGCGCAAAAAAGCGATGGCGGAATGCGTGACGCTTTGTCTATTTTTGACCAATTAGTAAGTTTTTGTGGCAACAATATCACTTATCAGGGCATTATTGAAAACCTGAATGTGCTCGATTACGAGTATTATTTCCGGTTGGTAGAAGCATTTTTGAAAGGTGAAGTCAGCAATTCGTTACTTATTTTCAATGATGTATTGAACAAAGGATTTGATGGACATCACTTCATTACCGGACTCAGCTCGCACCTCCGCGATGTATTGGTGAGTAAAGATCCACAAACAATTGCATTGCTTGAAGTGGGTGCCGATATAGGCGAACGTTACAAAACCCAAGCACTACTTTGCCAACCCGAATTCCTGTTTCATGCACTGAAAATCAGTAATGACTGTGACATTGATTACCGACAAAGTAAGAATAAACGGTTACTTGTAGAGCTTGCTTTAATTCGTCTGTGCCAACTGACGGATGAAAAAAAAAAATCCAGCCTAATTGATGATAAGCCTGCTGCCATTCAAAAAATTGTAGTTACCAACACACCAATAGTTGAGAATACACCTGCTGTAGCAGTAACACCAACCGCCCAGCAAAGTCCTGTTTCACGACCTGTTATTGTTCCAAAACCGAAAGAAACAGTATCGGAACCGAAGCCAGCATTTGCACGTCCGGGCAGTATTTCCATTTCGGCACCAACTGCAGCACCAGTCCAGCAAGCCAATTCGTCTGATACGGTGGAGGTTCAACCAACGGTAATTTTACAAAACAAGCCCTTTACCAATGATGATTTAATACAAGCCTGGCAAAGATTTGCCGACACCATTCCCGAACAAAGACGTATGGCAAGCTTGTTTCTGAGTACAATCCCGAATCTGATTTCGGCAACCACTTTTGAAGTTACAGTCAGTAACATCCTTCAGGAAAAAGAACTGAAACGGCTTCAGCAGGACATTCAGACTTTTATTCATTTTCAATTGGAGAATTCTTCTATCAGAATGACAATTAAAGTAATGGAGGAAAGTGCTGTTCAAAAGGCCAATTCGCCCGAAGACCGCTATAAAATTCTGGCAGAACAAAACCCGGCCTTGGATATATTGAAGAACGGATTGCAATTGGAGATAGATTAGTTTGTAGTTGATAGTAGGGAGTAAAAAAAATGTTCAAAAAGATTACACGTGTAGTTTGGATATTGTCGGTAGTGAGTTTATTTACCGATGTGGCTGGTGAAATGCTTTATCCGGTAATGCCTATTTACCTCAAAAGCATTGGTTTTTCTATTCTTTTAATCGGTATTCTGGAAGGTTTGGCCGAAGCTACAGCCGGACTTAGCAAAGGTTATTTTGGAAAAAAGTCGGATGCTACAGGCAAACGACTACCATTCGTGCAGGCAGGTTATATCCTCACAGCCATTTCCAAACCAATGATTGCCTTTTTCACCAATCCGGTTTGGATTTTCTTTGTCCGCACCACCGACCGTTTTGCCAAAGGCATCCGCACCGGGGCACGGGATGCTATTCTTTCCGACGAAGCCACACCCGAAACCAAAGGAACTGTTTTCGGATTTCACCGCGCCATGGATACAGTTGGTGCAGCCATTGGTCCAACATTTGCATTGCTGTATTTATACTTTCATCCCGGGCATTACATCGCCTTGTTCTACATTGCTTTTATTCCTGGATTAATAGCCATTATCACCACGCTATTCCTCAAAGAAAAGAAAAAAGCCCTCGCTCCTACTCACGAAAAAGTTTCATTCTTTTCGTTCCTGAAATACTGGAAACAAAGTCCGGCTGCGTACCGCCAATTATCAATTGGACTGCTCCTGTTCACGTTGTTCAATAGTTCGGACGTATTCCTTATACTGAAGGCCAAAGATGCCGGACTCAACGACACACACGTTATCGGTATTTACATTTTCTACAACCTGATTTACGCCCTGTTCGCTTTTCCGCTGGGTGCATTGGCCGACAAAATTGGGTTAAAGCGGATGTTCCTGATTGGATTAGGAATGTTTTCCATCGTCTATTTCGGCTTTTCTGTCAATACCAATCTCTACGTTTTTCTGGGATTGTTCTTTATTTACGGACTCTATGCCGCTGCCACCGAAGGCGTTTCAAAAGCATGGATAAGCAATATCTCCGACCCCAAAGATACCGCAACAGCCATTGGCACCTTCTCTGCACTGCAAAGTATCTGTACCATGCTCGCCAGTTCGCTGGCAGGAGTTATCTGGTACGAACTCGGTGCCAAAACACTCTTTATTATGAGCGGTGTAATGACGCTGGTGGTGATAGTGTACATGGGTAGAATGAGGGAGAAATAAACCGCATTCTTTTTGCATTCTGATTTGCCTGTATTTGTATTTTGTTGAAAAATAATATACCTTTGTCAAACAAAATCAATCGACTATGCCAACATTATCAATGTTTTTTGGGATTATTATTCGAATGTATTATGCCCCAAAAGAACATAATCCACCGCATATTCATGTCTATTTTCAAGATTACACATCAAAATTCAATATATTAGATGGTGAATTGATTGATGGTGAATTACCATCAAGACAAATGAGACTTGTAACAGCATGGATTGAAATTCACAAAGACGAATTGGCGGCCGATTGGAATTTATGCCAAAATGGAGAGAAACCATTTACTATTGAACCATTAAAATAAATTGTCATGTATTTAGCCATAAAAAGTGTACAGCCATTACCCAATTATAACCTTATCTTAACCTTCGAAAATGGGGAAAAACGTCAGTTCGATGTGAATCCTTTTTTAAACCAGGGCATCTTTCGTGAACTTAAAGATATTTCTAAGTTTAATCGGGTACGGGTGAGTTTTGATACGGTGGAGTGGGAAAATGAAGCAGACTTAGACCCTGAAATTTTGTATCAACAAAGCAAGAGACTTGAAGAGTAATAAGTATCAATAAATAAAAATAGCCGGTTGCAGCAATGTGATCGGCATTTTTTTATCCGGCCGCTCCGAGCGGAAACCTCCTTTTTTAAGATTCATGTTGTCGCTCGGGGCGGAAGCTCCCTTTCAATTCATTTTGACCATCCGCTCGGAGCGAAACCTCGCTTTGAAAAAAAATCACGTTTCCGCTCGGGGCGGAAGCTCCCTTTCAATTCATTTTGCCTTTCCGCCCGGGGCGGAAGGTTGCTTTGAAAAAATTTCTTGTTTTCGCCCGGAGCGGTAGCTAACATTCACATCGTTTTCTGCCTATAATACACAACAAGAGCTGCCTCCAACCGGAAGCAGCTCTTGTTTGTTAATATATTAGAAACGCAAGGCCTTGCGTCTCTACTTGCGTCTCTACAATATTATTCTACAATTTTTTTCATGGCAGTCATGGCAGCACGTAGTTCGGCTCCGCAAATTTCGATAGAGTGATTGCGGATAGCAGCGTTGATTTTCACTAATTCGAAGTTGTCAACACGTCCGTTGCTGGTAGCATTGAAGTTTTTACCGATGACATTGGTATCAATTTTCTTCATGAAGTCTGCCAATAATGGTTTGCAGGCATGGTCGAACAAATAGCAACCGTACTCAGCAGTATCAGAAATCACACGGTTCATTTCGTACAATTTTTTGCGGGCAATGGTGTTGGCAATAAGTGGAGTTTCGTGCAACGATTCGTAGTAAGCCGATTCGTTTTTGATACCCGAGCAAGTCATGGTTTCGTAAGCCGATTCTACGCCTGCTTTGATAAATGCCACCATCAGGGTTGCGTTATCGAAGTATTCCTGTTCTGAAATTTCCATGTCACCTGCAGGAGTTTTTTCAAATGCAGTTTCGCCGGTTTCGGCACGCCATGTCAACAAGTTTTTGTCGCCGTCAGCCCAGTCTTCCATCATGGTTTTAGAGAAATGACCTGACAAAATATCATCCATATGTTTGATAAACAACGGACGCATAATGTCTTTCAATTCGTCGGCCAACTTGTAAGCTTCCACTTTTGCAGGGTTCGACAAACGATCCATCATATTGGTAATACCACCAATTTTCAATGCTTCGGTAATGGTTTCCCAACCGTATTGAACAAGTTTAGAGGCATAAGCTTTGTCAATTCCTTTTTCAACCATTTTATTGAAAGAAAGAATAGAACCGGTTTGCAACAGACCGCAAAGAATAGTTTGCTCGCCCATCAAATCCGATTTTACTTCGGCAACAAATGACGAATGAAGCACACCGGCTTTGTGACCGCCTGTACCCACGCAATATGCTTTGGCAATTTCCATACCGTCAACATTCGGATCGTTTTCGGCATGAACCGCGATAAGCGTTGGAACGCCGAAACCACGCAGGTACTCTGCACGAACTTCAGACGCAGGTGATTTTGGAGCCACCATGATTACTGTAATATCTTTGCGAATTTGAGTGCCTTCTTCCACAATGTTGAACCCGTGTGAATAAGCCAGGCAAGAACCTTTTTTCATCAGGTGCATAACCTGGTTCACTACCGAAGTATGTTGTTTATCGGGAGCCAAATTCATTACTAAATCGGCAGTAGGAATCAATTCTTCGAAAGTTCCAACCACAAAATTGTTGTTTTTAGCATTTTCGTACGAAGCTTTTTTCTTGTCGATTGAATCCTGACGCAATGCGTAAGAAATATCCAGACCGCTATCGCGCATGTTAAGACCTTGAGCCAACCCTTGGGCACCGCAGCCTACAACTACGACTTTCTTTCCAATAAGTTTTTTGACACCGTCAGCGAATTCGCTGCTTTGCATAAAATCACATTTTCCAAGTTCCTGTACTTTCAGGCGGTGAGGAAGTGAGCTAAAATAATTTGCCATTTTTTTTCTAAATTTAAAGTCCCGATAAATAAACTTTTCAGCTGACTATCGGGAATTACCGATTTGGTTTATATTAGTTAATTGTTTTTATTTTATTATTCAAAAATCCAAAGTTTAAACTCTGGAAAAGTAAGTTTTATTAAAACAGAAGCCTAGCCCTACAAGCCACTTTATCATCTTTTCTTATTTCAAAAAGGATATCTTTGGCTCCCTGTTCATGTCGGATAATTTCCACAAAATCGTCGAAGAACATTTCAGTCATATAGTTTATTTCGAAACGCTTTACCTGACATTTACGATAACAATCTAACGTAAAGCAATCGCTGATCCATTGAATATACCGAATGCTGTTAACATGGCCGTTTATATCAATATCACTGTATTTTACCTTGAAAGCATCGAATTCTTCGCCTTCCACATCACCCAGTTTAGCCGGTCTGGCAATAAGAGATGCTTCGCCATTAGCAAAATCATGAATGCCATCAAGGGTTTGTAAATCCTTTGCACGGCGTGATTTCATATCAAAGAAAACCCACTCAGAACAAGCATTACCGATAATTTCATTCTTCTCATCGCGAATGCAGAAATTACGTGTGGTATTAACTCTTCCTACTTCTTCCACCCAGGTTTCCACCTGAATGTTCTCATATTGTTCAGGGAAACGTGTCATTTCTATCGCCAGTCGGGAAAGTACCCAGGCACTATCCAATTCATGCAACCGTCGTAACCCGAAACCATTGTCATCTGCATTAAAACCGGAAGTAGCAAGTAAAATATCGCCCAGAGAAGCCATCGTTGCCCGAAACTGAAAATCGACGTATTGAGGTTGAATCTGGAAAGAATAAGTTTTTTTTACTGACATGGCAACCGAACTTTTAATGTATTAGTTATTATCTCCGTATTTTTCCTGAATACCATTGAGCATATCGCTCAATCGTTCCACCTTCGAACGGGTTATAGCCACCCGCCCGGAACGGATAAACTGCAAAACTCCAACCGATTCACTAAGTTCATCAAACATTTGTTGAGTCTCAGCATAATGGCCGGCTTTTTGGAGAACCACAAAGTCACTGTTCATCTCCAAAATACGAATGTGGTACCTGCGTACCAAACCTTCTATAGAGCCTATTGCAAGTAATTTATCGGTAGAAACCTTGTACAACGCAATTTCCTGAAACACCAAATCTTCATCGGTGTTATAATAAGCTTTCAGTATATCAACACGTTTATCAATCTGCTGAACTACTTTCGACACAACATCTTCGGTTGCATAAATTGTGATTGTAAATTTATGAATACCTTTCAACGCCGAAGGAGACACTGAAAGTGTCTCAATATTAATGGCACGACGCGTAAAAATGATGGTTATCTGACCCAACAAACCTACGGTATTTTCCGAAAAAACGGTAATGGTATATAATTTAGTTTCCATGATCTTAGTCTCCCAATAAAATATTAGTAACACATGCACCGGCAGGAATCATAGGAAATACCATGCCTTTTTTCTCAACATTTACAACCAACAAATAAGGTTTGTCGTCTTTCAACATATCTGCAATAGCTGCATCCAGTTCATCGCGTTTGTGAACTTCAGTCCCATCAATCTTATAAGCTTTGGCAATGGCTACAAAGTCCGGATTCAACATATTGGTGAATGAATAACGTTCTTCGAAAAACATTTCCTGCCATTGGCGTACCATTCCGAGAAAATGATTGTTCAGAATAATCATTTTTACACCTATTTGTTCCTGCATAATAGTTCCCAATTCCTGAATAGTCATTTGGAAACCGCCATCGCCACTAAACATACAAACCGTACGTTCAGGTGCACCCATTTTAGCACCCATAGCAGCAGGAATCCCAAATCCCATGGTACCTAAACCACCGGATGTTACCATACTGCGGGTTTCTGAGTATTTAAAATAACGGGCAGCCATCATTTGATTCTGACCTACATCAGTTACTAATACTGCCTTGTTATCAGTGGCTTCAGAAACTTTGTGAATTACTTCACCCATAGTCATTTCACCCGATTCAGGGTAAACTTCACGCTGGATTACTTTCTCGAATTCAAGTTTATCATACTCATCAAACGAAGCAATCCATTCTGTATGTTTCGCTTCATTAATCATCACTGTCAATGCGGGCAAGGTGTCTTTAGCCGATCCCAAAACCGGAGCATCGGGAATTAGATTCTTGCCAATTTCTGCGGCATCAATGTCTAAATGTATAATTTTAGCCTGCTTAGCGTAAGTTTTCAAATCGCCGGTTACACGGTCATCGAAACGCATGCCGATAGCAATCAACACATCACATTCGTTGGTTTTCATGTTCGGAGCCACGTTTCCGTGCATTCCGAGGAAACCTTTGTTTAAAGGGAAATCACTGGCCATAGCCGAAGCACCAAGCAACGTCCAAGCGGCAGGAATATTTCCTTTTTCCAAAAATGCTTTCAATTCCTCTTCGGCATTTGCCAATAAAACTCCTTGTCCAACTAATGCAAATGGTTTTTTAGCAGCGTTTATCAATGCTGCTGCAGCTTCTATCTGAGAAGGCTGAACTTCAGGAATTGGAATATAACTACGAATGAAAGTACATGGTTTATAATCAAATTCTACTTCCTCATTCTGTGCACTCTTAGCAAAATCAAGTACAACCGGACCCGGACGGCCACTGCGCGCAATGTAAAATGCGCGAGCTACAGCCCATGCTATATCCTCTGCACGGCGAATCTGATACGCCCATTTGGTGATCGGCTGCGTAATACCAACCACATCAATTTCCTGAAATGCATCGGTTCCTAACAAAGCAGCACTAACCTGTCCGGTGATAACCACCATCGGTGTACTATCCAACATGGCATCGCCAATTCCGGTAATAGCATTGGTGGCAGCCGGTCCCGAAGTAACCAGGCAAACGCCAACTTTACCCGAAACACGTGCATAACCCTGTGCAGCATGTGTTGCACCTTGTTCGTGACGTGTAAGTATATGATTTATATGTTTATCGTAATCATAAAGAGCATCGAAAACGGGCATAATTGCACCGCCCGGATAACCAAATATGGTATCAACGCCCTCCTTTACAAGCGACTGCATAAATGCATGAGCTCCTGTTATTTTAGTTTTTGTTTCCATGTTTAATTTAATTTGTAAAACTACTTTGGAAAATTCAAAAGACCCACAAAATAAGTTATGTGAAACAACATATTCAAGAATCTAAAAATATACTTTCAAGAAGTTAGCTTAAATTATCTAATCAATGTCATTGTATATTCTAATGTGTAAGCATAATCATCATGTCTCATAGACAACAATAATAAATTATCTGTTATTTTTTTTATGGTTTTAGGTACAGTTATTTGAATACCAGTTGAAATAAGCAACACCCCATCCTTTATTTTGTATTTAGATGTATCCGGAGAAATATCGTATTGATAATATGTATAAAGAGTGCTGTCATTTTTAAAATTCCAATAATTATCAATTGAATCATAACTTACAACATAATCAGATTGAACCACACCACCTGTTGTTTCTTTAGACTCTATACTTTTAACACGCCATTTACCGATTATCTTTTGAGAAGCGCTTTCATCGAAATCATTTTTACAAGCAGTAAGAATTGTAATTAATAATACTCCTATTAATATTGCTTTCTTCATATCAAAATTAATAATCTGTTAATCTATCATTCTGACAGCTCCCTTATCAGCAGAACTTACCAGGCTGGCGTAAGCGCGCAGGGCTTTGGAGACGACTCGGTTTCTATCTTTAGGCTTAAATGCATCTTTTCCACGGGCCAATTCAGCTTCGCGACGTTTTAGGAGTTCTTCCTCACTCACTTTTACATTGATGGAGCGATTTGGAATATCTATTTCGATAATATCACCATCCTGAATTAAACCTATATTACCACCCGAAGCAGCTTCCGGAGAAATGTGTCCGATAGATAAACCTGAAGTTCCACCCGAGAAACGACCATCGGTAATCAATGCACATTCTTTTCCAAGATGTTTCGATTTGATGTACGAAGTCGGATAAAGCATTTCTTGCATGCCTGGACCCCCTTTTGGTCCTTCGTGGGTAATTACCACCACATCCCCCGAAACCACTTTTCCACTAAGAATTCCTGTACAGGCACTATCTTGCGAAGTGAAAACTTTGGCAGGTCCGCTGAACTTCCAAATACTCTCATCAACTCCGGCGGTCTTAATAACACATCCATCCTGCGCAATGTTTCCTTTGAGGATTCCTAAACCGCCTTCTTTTGTATAAGCGTGTTCCACATTACGAATGCAACCGTTAACTCGGTCGCCATCTAGCTCAGGATATTGAACACTTTGAGAACCCATCACCAAATTAAATTTGTGAGCAGGTGCACTTTTATATTTTCCAATAGCCTCTGCTGAAACAGTTGGACTTGTAATATCAAATTCTTCAATGGCTTCGCCCAATGTTAGCCCATCTACACGATAAACCGATTTGTTCACTAAACCACCTTTGCTAAGTTCAGCCAAAATTCCAAGGATTCCACCAGCACGGTTAACATCCTGAATATGATATTTAGGAGAATTTGGAGCAACTTTACACAAACAAGGAGTTACACGGGAAAGTTTATCCATGTCATCCATTGTCAACTCAACCTCTGCTTCGTGAGCAATGGCCAAAATATGTAACACTGTATTGGTAGAACCTCCCATAGCAATATCCAATGCCATTGCATTCAGGAATGCTTCGCGAGTTGCTATAGAACGTGGTAAAACAGTTTCGTTGCCTTCGAAGTAATATTTATTGGCATTATCTACAATCAATTTGGCTGCGTCAACAAAAAGTTGCGTACGGTTTGAGTGAGTTGCAACAATAGTTCCATTACCCGGCAAAGCCAAACCAATTGCTTCGTTCAAACAGTTCATGGAGTTTGCAGTGAACATTCCCGAGCATGAACCGCAAGTTGGACAAGCAGCATTTTCGATTCGTTTAACCTGCGCATCAGATACATTATCGTCGGCAGCCTGTACCATTGCATCTACAAGGTCCAGTTGTTTTCCATCCAATTCGCCGGCTTCCATTGGTCCACCCGAAACAAATACGGTAGGTATATTTAAACGCATGGCTGCCATAAGCATTCCCGGCGTAATTTTGTCGCAATTGCTAATACAAACCATAGCATCCGCCTTATGAGCATTTACCATGTATTCAACGCTATCGGCAATCAAGTCGCGCGATGGCAATGAATAAAGCATACCATCATGCCCCATGGCAATTCCATCATCAATGGCAATCGTATTGAATTCGGCGGCAAAGCAACCGAGTTTTTCTATTTCAGCTTTTACTTTCTGTCCAATTTCATGCAAATGTGCATGTCCGGGAACAAATTGTGTAAATGAATTCACAATCGCTATAATCGGTTTCCCCATTTGATTATCCGTCATTCCATTAGCTCGCCAAAGCGAACGCGCTCCGGCCATTCTACGACCGCCTGTACTGGTTGCACTGCGTAATTCTCGTTTCATATCTTTTATTTTATTGCCTATGGTTCATTAAATAAAAAACCTTTCTCCGTTATGGTGAGAAAGGTTTTTTGTGCTTTTATGTTCACATACATCTTACAACGTAACCATCCTCACCTCTGATTATTGACCAAAAGTAATACGACGAGTACAAGAATAGTATAAATGCGTTGAAAATTCATATATTTTATTATTTCGGCAACAAAGATAAGGCAAGAATTTGAAACGTCAAATAGTTTGGAAGAAAAAAATGTTATATAAAGTCAAATTGAAAGGAACGAGGCTCATTTAATGCGAGAAAATCATTATTCAATATGAAATGAGCAAATTCGATAGAAATGTGTTATATAAAAAACACAAACGAAAAGAAGATAAGCACTGCAAATAAGACATTAACAATAAAATTGTATTATTTTTGCATGCAATTTTGATTATACCATGGAAAAAAGAAGCTATCAATATATAAACAATATCAACTCACCTATTGATTTAAAAGCAATTAATAAAAATGAACTTCCTGCGGTTTGTGACGAACTTCGACAATTTATAATCGACGAAGTTTCTAAAAATCCCGGTCATTTGGGTTCAAGTTTAGGTGTGGTTGAACTCACAGTGGCACTTCATTATGTTTTCAACACACCATATGATCGCATTATTTGGGATGTCGGACATCAAGCTTATGGACATAAAATTCTTACCGGTCGTCGTGACCGTTTTCATACCAACAGGCAGTTCAAAGGTTTATGCGGATTTCCATCTCCAAAGGAGAGCGAATACGATGCATTCGGTGTAGGGCATTCTTCAACCTCGATTTCTGCAGGTTTAGGAATGTCGGTTGCTTCTTTATTAAAAAACGAAAAGAACAGGCAGGTCGTTGCAGTTATTGGCGATGGAGCAATGACAGGTGGTCTAGCATTTGAAGGATTGAACAACACATCGATGGACAAAAACAACCTACTGATTATTTTGAATGATAATCAAATGGCTATTGACCCGATTAAAGGTGGTTTTACACAATACTTAGTAGACATAACTACGTCAAGAACTTATAATAAGGTTAGATACAGGGCATACAAATTACTTAAAGGACTCGGGATTATTAACGAGTCGAAGAAAAACCGGATTATAAGTTTAAACAATACATTAAAAGCAGCACTTACCAAGCAACACAATATTTTTGAAGGACTCAATATTCGTTATTTTGGACCAATAGATGGACATGATGTAGATGGATTGGTTCGAATTTTATCAGATATTAAAAGCTTTAAAGGACCAAAAGTACTTCATTGCATTACTACTAAAGGCAAAGGTTACGAACCGGCTGAGAAATCGGCTACAGTATGGCATGCACCAGGCGTGTTTAATGTTGAAACCGGCGAACGAAAATCATGTATTCCTACCGACCCTACCCCACCGCTATTTCAGGATGTTTTTGGGAAAACATTACTTAAACTGGCTTTGGATAATGATAAAATTGTAGCAATAACTCCTGCAATGCCTTCGGGTTGCTCCATGACTATAATGCAAAAAGAATTACCAAATCGAGTTTTCGACGTTGGAATTGCAGAAGGACATGCTGTAACTTTCTCTGCTGGAATGGCAAAGGAAGGTATGATTCCTTTTTGCAACATATATTCTTCATTCATGCAGCGGGCTTACGATAATGTAATTCATGATGTGGCATTGCAAGAACTGAATGTGATTTTCTGCTTAGATCGCGCAGGAATTGTGGGATCTGATGGAGCCACACATCATGGCATTTTCGATCTTGCCTATATGCGCTGCATCCCAAATATGACAATTTCAGCTCCACGTAACGAAATTGAACTCCGCAATCTGATGTTCACGGCTCAACAACCCAATATGGGCCCATTTGTAATTCGCTATCCGAGAGGAAAAGGTACAATTATCGACTGGAGGCAACCTATGAAAGAACTTGCCATAGGAAAAGGCGAATGTTTGAAAGAAGGCGAAGACCTGGCTGTGCTTACCATTGGAACTATGGCTACGAACACTCAAAAAGCCATTGAACTCATAGAAAGAGAACAGGAAATATCCATTGCGCACTACGATTTACGATTTTTGAAACCGCTTGATGAAACTATGCTTCACGAAATTGGCAAGAAATTCAAACAAATTGTAACTGTTGAAGAAGGGGTTGTTCAGGGAGGATTTGGGAGTGCTATATTGGAATTTATGTCGGACAATAATTATACGATTCAAACAAAACGACTTGGAATACTTGATACATTTGTTGAACACGGCACGCCGGAAGAATTGCTAACCATGCTGGGACTGGATGCAGAAGGAATTGCTAAAAGCATTAAAGAATGTTTGACGGACTCAAAAAGCCTGAAGTTTGAAAAGTTTGAAGTTTAAAACAATAGCTTAATAAAATAAATTACTCAAAATGAATTTACAAATAAACGCATATCAACTGGGTGAACGCCCTGAAGTAACAAAACCGGACAAAGATTTTTTAAAAGTAATGGGCGAAACCGGAATTCGGAAGATGGTAAGCAGGCATTATGATTTACTTCGCGCAAGTTCAATCAAGCATTTATTTGCTACCGACGATGCTGAATTTGAGCAATCAAAAATTAATTCGTCAGATTTCATGATTCAGATTTGCGGAGGTCCGGATTACTTCAACCAACACAAAGGAAAACCAATGTTGATGGATCGCCATGCACCATTTTCGATAACGCCTGAAGGCAGGATAGTTTGGCTAAATTGTTACAAACAAGCTTTGTTGGAGCTCGATATTCCAGAACATTTAGTGGTTTCATTTTGGAATTATCTAAACACTTTCTCAAATTGGATGGTAAATACTCCTACGCCTACATTTAAAATTTAAGGCTAATTCGGTATTCCCCACTATTTTTAGGTCAATAACAACCCTTTTCGATGAAACACGTTTTAATTGTATTGATATTATTTTTTAATATCAATTGTTATTCTCAAAAAATGGAGATTGCTAAAACACCGTTAGTATTATCTTCGAATAAACTTGGGAAAACTCAATTAACCAAGCTTTTAAACGAAAAGAAATGGAATGAGCTTTTTCCAAACAGACATGGACTAGACACAAATAATTCAAAGCAACGCGTTACCGATTTTTATTCGTTCAAGGCTTTTATAACTGCGACCAGATATTTTCCCGATTTTTTGTCCGACAATTCTTTAATTCAAAAAAGAGAACTTGCTGCATTTTTGGCCAATATAGCCGAAGAAACCAGTGGCGGTTGGGACGATGCACCCGGTGGTTATTTTAAATGGGGACTTTATTTTATCAAAGAGCGGGAAGACAGTACAAAAAATAACTATACAGACTTTACTAAAATAAACTATCCACCTGTAGCAGGTAAAAGCTACTGTGGCAGAGGTCCAAAGCAAATCAGCTGGAACTACAATTACGGACAATTCAGTGAAGCTTGGTTTGGCACAAAAGACTCTCTATTGCTTCATCCCGAATGGTTAGCGGAAAATCCAATATTATCATTTGCTTCTGCAATTTGGTTTTGGATGACACCACAATTTCCAAAACCATCCTGTCACGACATCATGACAGGAGCTTGGAAACCAACTGCCAACGATTTACAAAAAGGGCGCGTACCCGGCTTTGGTGCGACTTTAAATGTGATTAATGGTGGCATAGAATGTGGGAAAGGTACAGACATGAAGAAAACAACTAACCGCTACAACTATTATAAATATTTTTGCAAATACTTTCATGTAACGCCGGGCGAAAATATCAGTTGTAGTGATCAAAAACCTTTCGGACAGTAATTTTGAAGATATGCTACAATTCCAACATATATTTATAATCTTGATCGACAATTACTCTTACTCTATTGAGAATGAAATTTGATTTATAAGTTCCAGTGCTTCATCACAACTTTTAGTATGCATTAATTTGTCACGCCACATAGCAGCACCATCAAAACCACTAAGATAAATTTTGAAAAAGCGTTTCAATACATTAAAACTACCAGCATTTCCCCATGTTTTATAGTACAATACAACGTGTTTCCGGAGCAATGAAATACGCATATCGGCTGAAATATCCTTTTCCCCAGAATTAAACAGCCAGGGATTTTTAAACACTCCTGTACCAATCATAACTCCATCCACTCCAAATTGAGTTATTCTTTCCATTGCTTCCGCATAGCTGTCCACATCACCGTTTCCCAAGATTTTAGTCTGTGATTTTCTTTCGTCGCGTAGCTTTACGGCTTTGGCAATTTCATCCCACATTGCCACACCGCTCGACAGCATTTTCTGGGTTCGTCCATGAATAGTAATAGCAGCAGGATCAACTTCCAGCAATTGCCCAATCCAATCCTCGGTAATAATAGAATTAAAACCAAGACGTGTTTTTACACTCACTGGTAGATTTGTTCCGGCTTTAGTTGCCAAAACAATTTCCTGCGCCAATTGTGGAAATTTTATTAAAGCCGAACAGCATTGGTTCTTCACCACTTTTTTTACCGGGCATCCCATGTTGATGTCAATTCCATCAAACTGTCCCATTTCAGAAATCATTTTAGCGCTTTCGCGAAATTTCTCCGGATCGGAGCCCCATATTTGTGCAACCAGTTTTGTATTGGTTGCAGTCAGTAATTCACGCTCACTATCACTCACCAGCAGTCGGTTTATAACATGCTTGTGTCCAAATTCATTGCACAAACCATCGGTAGAAGTAAATTCAGTGAACATCACATTTAAAGAATCTTTATCAGAGACAGAGCGAATGATTTCACGAAAAACCGTATCAGTAACATCTTCCATAGGAGCCAGCGCAAGAATAGGCTTGGCGCCCGATTGCCAGAAATTATCCATTCTGAGTTGGAACTGAATTATGTATCAAACCCGATTTGTTTAATTCGGGACGAATACGGCTTTTAAATATTTTACTGTCGGCATATTTTTGCGCATTCGTCACACGCAATTTCTTTCGTTCATCTCCAGGCAACCGATTCGTGTCCCGGCAATCTACACCGCAACAACCTTCATAAAGCGCGCTGCACTCATCGCACTGAATAAAGAGCAAATGGCAATCGTTATTTGCACAGTTAGTATGTGTATCGGCCGGCTTACCGCACTGGTGGCAATGCGAAATTATTTGTCCATCAACAGACTCACCCAAGCGTTGATCAAAAACAAAATTCTTTCCATAGAATTTGGAAGTTACACCCAGTTTTTTTATTTGTTGGGCATACTCAATAATGCCGCCGTGCATTTGCGCTACATTACTAAAGCCGTTATGGATAAGATATGAACTTGCTTTTTCGCAGCGGATACCGCCGGTACAATACAGCAAGAATTGCTTATCTTTTTCGTCTTTGAATTTAGTAATCACTGTTTGTATAGCTTCTTTAAAAGTGTCAGAACCGGGACAATATGCGTTTTCGAAACGGCCTATTTCGCTTTCGTAATGGTTTCGCATATCCACAACTATTGTATCGGCATTATTAATTGAATTATGAAATTCCAGTGCCGATAAGTGCGTTCCAACTTTCGAAAGATCAAAGCTGTCGTCCTCCAATCCGTCGGCAACAATTTTTGGACGAACTTTTATGGTCAGCTTATAAAACGATTTTCCATCATCCTCAATGGCCCATTTAATAGGCACACAGGCTAGTTGAGGAACAGCATAAAGTTGTTCCATAAACTGATCCAGATAATGTTCCGGCACGCTCATTTGAGCATTTATGCCTTCGTGCGCCACATATATGCGCCCAAAGCAATCCAATTTAAACCATTCTTCATACAGTTGATTCCGAAATTCCTGCGGATTCTCTATGCTGAAATACTTATAAAACGAAATCGTTTTCCGACTAAAAGTCTCCTGATTAAGCTTTTCCTTTAAAATATCTTTGTTTATTCTATTTTCCAACATTGTTTATTACTTTTGTATTCGAATTTAGTAGTTGAAACTGAATTCGGAACAGTGCTCCATATATCCCGAAAGAGATTTTTAGACCTACTGAATTAAAAGTGGCATAACAAAACTTCAAAGTTGATTGTTTATTCAATTAAGATAAAGGTTCTCAACATCAATTATCAAATTACTATTTTGCAAGCTAAATTCAGACAAGGAAACAATGGAATAAAATCAGAATAATTGGTTAACCCATTTTAAGTTGCATATCTTTAAGGTTTGGTTCGAAGTTAATTAATTGGCATACTATATATAATTCAGGGAGAAAATAAAACAGAACAACAAACTTTTAAAAACTAGAAATCATGGCGAAATCTCAGGATGCAAAGAAAACAGTAAAGAAAGAGCCTCTTAAAACTCCTAAAGAAAAAAAGGAAGAGAAGAGAGATAAGAAACTGAAAAAAGGTTGAAACTCTTTTTGGCGTGAGTCTGTTGACTTACGCCATTTTTTTTGTGCTAAACTTCACATTACATATTCACTTCACGGAGGTTCTGCATTGATAATCTGAAAATTATATTTACTTTTGAACTTTCAATTTAGTTAACCCTAAAAATAGAATTCAAATGAAAGTATTATTTATCGGCGGAACAGGGAATATAAGTTCTGCATGTTCGGAATTGGCTATAAGCCGTGGCATTGAATTATACCATTTAAACCGCGGACTAAGTGCCGGAATCCACGATGTGAAAGGAGCTAAAACTATAATTGCGGACATTCGTAATTTTGAGGAAACCCGCAAAGCCATTGAAGGCCAGCATTTCGATGCTGTAGTTGATTTTATTGCTTTTGAGCCGGAACACATACTGGATGATATCCGGTTATTTACCGGCAAAACCGATCAATTTGTATTTATCAGTTCGGCTTCAGCATACCAAACTCCACCCGAAAAGTTACCGGTAACAGAAGAAACTCCACTCGAAAACCCTTATTGGGAATACTCCCGAAATAAGATTGAGTGCGAAAACCTGCTGGAAGCTGAATATCAAAAAAACGAATTCCCCTATACAATTATTCGCCCGTCGCACACATATAGTAAAACCCTCATTCCCGTGGAAGGTGGATATACCGTGTTGCACCGAATGCTCAAAGGCTTGCCAGTGGTTGTGCATGGTGATGGCACTTCTATCTGGACACTTACACATCACAAAGATTTCGCGGTAGGATTAGTTGGGTTATTAGGAAATCCGGATGCAATTAATCAAGCATTCCACATCACTTCTGATGAGTGGTTATCCTGGAACAATATTTTCACGCTTATGGCTGCCGAATTGGGAGTTACAGCTCAGTTGATACATATTCCTTCGGACATTATTGCAAATTACGACAAAAAAATTGGTGACAGTTTATTAGGCGATAAGGCTCACAGCATGATTTTCGACAATGCTAAAATACGCAAATTTGTACCAGATTTTAATCCTCAGATCTCATTCCATCAAGGTGTAAAGGAAGTAGTTGAATGGTATAAAGCAAATACTATGAGTCAGGATCCTGATGAACATATCAATAGTCTTATGGACAAAATCATTCAGGATTTTGTGAACGCTAAATTGATAAGTTTATAAAACAATAAAATAACTGCAAAAATACCCCTTAAAGCCGGAAATTATTTTCAATGCACTTTTATAATTCAATCCTATGCAAAACAATACTCCAAAATCCAGAACATTAATGGTTGGGGCAATACTTATACTTGCCGTATTATTAACAAAAAGGTTATATCTCCGTCACTTTAACTGGGAATCGTTTTTCAGCTTTATAGGCGGATTTGTTGTAATTGCTGTTATATTTTTGATTTTAAAAATAATTATGAAAAACAAATAATAACAGGAGAATAACCTGTTATTATTTTTAAAATAAAAACCCTGATAGTTGATTCTATCGGGGTTTTTTATTTATCTCTAAAAATAAATAAAAAAAACTAATTAAAAAACTTGCTGGTTAAAACAATTCGTTTATATTTGTAGCATAAAAATTGTGAAAACAAAAGATACATATCCTATTATCAAGCAGAAAAGCATACAAACACGAGCATATAGATAGACACAAACGACAGAACGAGCAACAATAATTGTCGTCAACTTCAGGCGACGAACAAAAATAAAAACAAACAACTTTCAAATCATTAACCTTCTAAATTTAAAAAATCATGAAACGAAACTTGAATCTGTCAATCGCAATTGTTCTGGGAATAGTAGCACTAATTGGATTATTCTTTTATCCAACACAACCAATCGTTTTTGATACATCGTTTGCGATGCTATTCTTACTCACTATTATCAATATACTTTTAACTAAGCAGAAGATTAAAACCGGAGTATTTCTGAAAATTGGCAAAAATAATAGGCGAATATGGTGGAGTCTCTTTTGGCTTGCTTTAGGGGCGTATTTAATATATTCAGGCTTATTCATTCAACATAACAAGTTCTCGGATATTGAACCTCATAACTATACTATTTTAGGGGTTCTGGTACTGCTCAATTTCATTATTTTTCTATCACACAACTTCATTATTTTAATAAAAGACGACTCCATTACTTTCAACGAAACTAATGCGATGAAAACTTGGAAATTTTCTAAAATAACCCGTGTTGTGATAAGTGATCATACCATTGCCTTTATCAGAAAATACGATAAAAAGGAATATTATTTTACTGAAGAAGAGATTCAGAGCATGAAAAAGTTTTTATCCGATAAATTGCACGACAGATTGGAAATAGAATAAACCGGGCAGCAACCTCCGAATATTGGAGTCAGTAAATGATTTCATAATGATACCAATAAAATACTAACTAACATACGAATTTAGACCCTGATTGACGAATCAATCAGGGTTTTTTATTAGTATAAAAAAAATATATAACATTTTTAATCAAAAAATTTGCCAGTTAAAAATATTATTTTAATTTTGTCACTTAAAATTCTGGAAAAGAGTGGTACTGACATGTTATTCGGGGCACGAAACCCTTTATTATCGGGCCAAATGAGCCATTTTTTCGGTAAGAAATAACGTCGGAGCACTCGGAACGAGCATTTGAAACAAAAAAGTATCAGTCTGAGTACTCGGATCGAGCATTTGAAACAAAAAAGTATCAGTCTGAGTACTCGGAACGAGCATTTACAAACCAAAATCGTCGAGCCGAGTGCTCAGAACGACCTTTTGAGATTGAAAACATATAATCCGAGGGGATTATTCATATTTATTTATTTTTCGATTGGAATTACGACAATATAAATTCAATTAATATATTATTTTATAACCTTTCAAATTTATATTTTATGAAAATCAAAAGTATCAGTTTAACTTCGTTTCATAACGAAGAACATTACAAGTTTCAAACCGATGTTAACGGTTTAATCAGCTTTTTTACAGCTGCATCATTGCTTATTGTGGCTGAATATGTAAGCTTTCAGAAGTTGTACGTCGACGAAGGAGAAGCATTGAACTTTGTGCGTAGAAGCAACTACACAGCTCAGCTGCATCTGATCGATTTAAAATGCAACGAAACCCTCGAAGGCATGAAAGAAGCTATTGGTAGCGGATTGAAACATTACAACCCGGCAGTAAAAGAGGCTGCTGCACACCTCAAACTGCTTTGGGATGCGGCTGGTAATATCACTACAAAAACTCAGAAAGATAAATCGGGTGCCATTATCAAATTAATTAAGGACTTGAAAGGCCCCTATGCAGCCGATGTAGCTACGTTGGGAATTGATGGGTGGGTAACAGAATTGGAAACAGACTTAACAGCCCATGACGCCGTTGAAGATAGCCAGTACGATGAGGCAGATGGAAAAACTCATCTCCGCATGAAGCATGTACGCACGGAAATAGATGGAATCTATCGTACAATTACCGAAAGAATAAATGCACTGATAATTGTAAATGGCGAAGCACCTTATGTAGATTTTGACAATAAACTGAACCTGCGCATCGACTCCTACACCAGCAACCTTGCCCTGCGCAATGGAAAAGGGAAAAAAGGAACAGATACAACAACACCCGAAACAAAAGCATAAATAAATATTAAATCTCCCTGTAGTGATAAGCTGCGGGGAGATTTTTTTTTGAAATATTTCACCCTATCCATTATAATACGTCCCATAAATACGAAGGCAATGAATAAGGCTAAATTTAATATCATGACAAAATAACATTAAAAATAACAGATTATGGAAAAATGGAAAAACTTAATGATCACCATGCTTCACTGGGAATGCGATGAAGCACAAAAATTACTAAAGTCTCATGGAATTGAAACAATATATAAAGTTATATTAATGGCCGAAGCTGATGAGCCGCTACATGTATATGGTTGTGCGAAATTGACGATCAACGAAGAAAATTATGAGAAAGCATTATTAATTCTCAATATGAATGGATTAAAATCTCAAAAACAATTTATCGATGGCAGTTGCACTGAGGTTATAATGCCTGATTCCAAGCAAAATTAAAAGGTGTGAGTTCATCATTAGACACATCCTTCAATTTATCCTATTCATAGCAGTTAATTTCAGACACGAACGGTATGACAAATCCAATTGTGATAAAGGCTAAAGATTAAAATTCAATAATCATGCGTATCAATTGTAAAGTTTAAAATAGAAAATACTGTACATTTGCAATACAAATTCAATTTTGAAATTCTCATGAAAAAAATCTTATTATTTATCCTTATTATCTCATTTCCACTAAGTCAATTGCTGGCACAAAAGCTAAATGAATCTACACAAATCGGTAAAACTGATAGTTTGAAGGCAAGTAAATATGAACCGGCAGTTAAGCCAGTTGCCAACGACTCGATACTTACCCGGATATCTCATGGAAATATCAGAGGATACAAAGATGGATATTTCCTGACAATGCCCGACTACAAAGACATTTTCAGAGGAAATCCGGAAGCACTTCAGCAAATAAAAATGGCAAACTTCGACTATAAATCTACACTCTACTTAGATTTCGCAGGGGCTTTTGCATTCACATACTGTGTGGGATCTGTTATCAATGGCGGTAAAATAAATGCATTATGGGGAGTGACACTTGCTGCAGGTGCTGCTGCAGTTGGTTTTGGATTTACTATTAATAACTCAGCAAAAATCCACCACCGAAAAGCGATTGACATCTACAATTCTCCATTTAGAACTCCACGTTTACAAGAAAAAGCAGTTTTAAAAATCGGACTGACTGATTCAGGACTTGGATTTGCTTATCGGTTTTAATGCTATTCAGTGACGAATGTAATAGAATTATGACATTTCCATTGACACAAGCAAACTGGGAATTGATAATTCAACAGAGTTTATTTTAAATTACCTGAAACTTACTCCAGCCCTTGACATTAAATAGTTTCAGGCTTTAGTGACAACGAACAATGAGACTTCAGTCTAAAATTGGAATGACAATTATAAACTGAAGTCTCATTGCGTTTTTATCTATTTTCCAATTCCTTCTTTCTTTGTATATTTGCAATCCAATTACACAATTACACAATATAATGGCCGACGATAAAAAAGTTATTTTCTCGATGGTGGGAGTCAGCAAGGCTTTTTCACCACAAAAAAAAGTATTAAACAACATCTATCTCTCGTTTTTCTACGGGGCTAAGATTGGGATTATTGGTCTCAATGGCTCCGGTAAATCCACGCTCTTGAAAATCATTGCCGGAGTGGAGAAAACATTCGATGGCGAAGTAGTTTTTTCACCCGGGTACTCGGTGGGATATCTGGAGCAGGAACCACACCTTGACCCAACTAAAACTGTAAAAGAAATAGTGCAGGAAGGCGTGCAGGAAATTGTAGATATGCTTGCCGAATACGAACGTATCAACGAGCAATTTGCCGAACCCGATGCCGATTTCGATAAACTTATTGCCCGTCAGGGCGAATTACAGGAATTGCTGGATCATGCCGATGCATGGAATCTGGACAATAAACTGGAACGTGCCATGGATGCTCTTCGTTGCCCGGATGAAGATGCAATGGTTTCCGTACTTTCGGGGGGTGAACGCCGCCGTGTAGCGCTTTGCCGCCTATTGCTTCGCCAACCCGATATTTTATTGCTCGATGAACCTACCAACCACCTCGATGCCGAATCGGTGGAATGGTTGGAACATTACCTGCAAAATTACGCCGGAACAGTAATTGCCATTACCCACGACCGTTACTTCCTGGATAATGTCTCAGGTTGGATTCTGGAACTCGACCGCGGCGAAGGAATTCCATGGAAAGGAAATTACACATCGTGGTTGGAACAAAAAACAACACGAATGGCGGGGGAAGAAAAGCAAGCCAGCAAACGTCGCAAAACATTAGAACGCGAGTTGGAATGGGTGCGACTAGCTCCAAAAGCCCGCCACGCCAAAGGAAAAGCCCGTTTGGAAGCGTATGACAAATTGATAAACGAGGACCAAAAAGAAAAAGAGGAAAAACTGGAAATTTTTATCCCGAACGGACCCCGACTAGGGAACAAAGTAGTGGAAGCAATTGGAGTTTCTAAAGCTTTTGGAGAGAAACTTCTTTTTGAAGATCTCAATTTTATGCTTCCTCCAAATGGAATTGTTGGAATTATCGGGCCAAACGGTGCAGGTAAAACCACACTGTTCCGCTTAATGATGGGACTTGAGAAAGCTGACAAAGGAACTTTTGAAGTTGGCGAAACTGTAAAAATAGGATATGTAGACCAAAGTCACACTGACATTGACCCGGAAAAAACAGTTTATCAAGTAGTTTCCGGTGGAACCGAATTTATCCGTGTTGGAGGTAAAGAAATTAATGCGCGTGCTTATCTTTCACGTTTCAACTTTGCCGGTGGCGACCAGGAAAAACTCTGTGGAATTCTGTCCGGTGGTGAGCGCAATCGCCTGCATTTGGCTATCACTTTAAAATCGGAAGCCAATGTGCTACTACTGGATGAGCCAACCAACGATATTGATGTAAACACTTTGCGTGCACTGGAAGAAGGACTGGAAGCATTTGCCGGATGTGCCGTAGTTATCTCCCACGACCGTTGGTTCCTCGACCGTATTTGCACTCATATAATTGCTTTTGAAAGTGATTCTCAGATATTCGTATTTGAAGGTTCATATTCGGAATACGAAGAAAATAAGAAAATACGATTGGGCGATGAAGGACCTAAACGAATTCGATTCAAAAAATTGATTGTGTAGCTACGCTTCTGTCTGATATTGATTACAAATTATCAATTATACATACAAAAACAAAAATAATGCGCTTCCCAAAGTTTTGGGTAAAGCGCATTATTTTTGTTAGTTTTAATGTCTAATTCAGGGTCAACTTATTTTACGCATTTTTTCTTAGCCAAAATAAAAACTAATAGAATAGTTTGTTTCAATACAATAAAAAACTAATTATCATATACTTAAACTGCACAAAAGTATTAATTTAATTGTTTTATAAATTATTTATTGAAATTGTTTTGTAATATAAAAAGAATACACTATGTTTATTGCACTTTTAGAAAACAATGTTTTATAAACAATTCTAATACTTAATGTCATGACGAAAACGATAACATTCAACGAACTCCGAAGAGTGAAGGATTCGCTTCCAAGCGGGAGTATGACCAAGATTGCATCTGAACTTGGCCTGGAAAAAGAAACAGTTCGCAACTATTTTGGTGGACACGACTATAAAGACGGCAAAAGCTGCGGTGTACACATAGAACCTGGCCCTGATGGTGGATTGGTGATGTTAGATGATACAAAAATTCTCGAAATAGCACTTGATATTCTGGAAACACATAAGGTATAATAATCTACTGGATTATTTAGAAAGCAGTGAAATGATATGTCACTGCTTTCTTTTTTTAAAATATTGAACAAATAAAACATAACTAACCTTCGACTATTTTAAACTTTAAACATATTTATACTCAAATGATTTTACCTGAACCATTCGTAAAACGAACCACTGAATTATTAGGAAATGATTTTCAAAAACTTGAAAAAGCACTTGAAGAAATTCCACCTACAAGTATAAGGGTGAATGACAAAATGGAGTATAAACCATCTGAAGAACATGTAGCTTGGTGCGAATCGGGTTATTATTTGAATGAACGTCCACTATTTACTGCCGATCCATTATTTCATGGCGGTGTTTATTACGTACAAGAAGCAAGTTCTATGTTTTTACAACAAGTAGTAAAACAACATTTCCCGCATGCACGTACAGTTCTTGATTTATGCGCTGCACCAGGTGGAAAATCAACTCTTTTATCGCAAGCATTGCCCGAAAGAAGTTTACTGGTAAGTAACGAAATTAATCGTTCACGGGCATATATTCTTGCAGAAAACCTTATAAAATGGGGAAATCCAAATATTGTTGTATCGAATAATGAACCTAAAGATTTCGAGACTTTACCCGGTTTTTTTGATGCCATAGTTATTGACGCACCTTGTTCGGGTGAAGGTATGTTTCGAAAAGATGCGGGTGCAATTCAGGAATGGTCGGAGTATAATGTCAAAATGTGTGCTTCAAGGCAACGAGAGATTCTCAGTTCAGTTTGGAATTCACTGAAAACTGACGGGGTATTGGTATACAGTACTTGCACTTTCAATAGGGAGGAAAATGAAGAAAATGTGCGTTGGATATGTGAAGAACTTGGAGCCGATTTATTAACTATGAATTTAAATGGGAACACTGATATCACAGTTAGTGATTTTGGATACCGCTTTTATCCACATAAAACTCGGGGGGAAGGGTTTTTCATTTCTGTTTTGCGCAAGAGCTCCTATTTATCGCGAACGATAAAAATCAAAAAAGACGAAAAAAAAGGTTTAAAAACTAAACCAATAAATAACATTTCAATGTTATCTTTGCAACAGCCAGACCGGTGGATGGTATTACAAGAAAACAATCTGTTCAAAGCCTATGACTCAGAAAGAATAACTGATTTTTTATTGCTTAATAAACAACTTAAATGCATGCATTCCGGGTTATTGCTTGGAGAACTTAAAGGTTCTGATTTTATACCATCGGCAAGTATTGCATTTTCAAAGAAACTTGATAAGGAATCTATTCAAATAGTAGAAGTAGATTATATGAACGCTATTACTTTTTTAAAAAAAGAAGCTATATTCCTGCCTGAATCAAGCAAAGGTTATTTGTTGATCTGTTATAAAGGGCAAGGATTAGGTTGGGTGAAAAACATGGGTAACAGATGTAACAATTTGTACCCGCAGGAATGGAGAATAAGAATGAAAATACAATTTGAGATTGCAACTATTTAACTGCTTGATTATTATACATTAGCTATGGATATTCTCTTTCTTGGATCCGGAACATCTACAGGTGTTCCTCAATTAGGTTGTAAATGTGAAACCTGCTTATCTACTGATCCAAAGGACAAAAGATTACGCGCTTCGGTTTTGATAACTGAAGGCGACACGAAAATTCTGATTGATTGCGGACCTGATTTACGCCAACAACTGCTGACAAACAAAGTAAATAAGCTTACTGCAATACTACTGACTCATGAACATTATGATCACGTTGGTGGACTGGATGATGTAAGACCGCTTGGAGAAGCTCAGGTGTATGCTGAAAAAAAAGTATTGAACATAATTCAAAGGAACATGCCTTATTGTTTTGGTGAAAATAAGTATCCCGGAGTTCCGATAATTCACTTGCATGAAATTGATGAAAATGAATTTTTAGTTGACAACGTAAGAATTCAGCCAATACGAATTATGCATGCCCGATTACCTATTTTAGGTTATAGAATTGGACAATTTGCTTATTTAACCGATGTAAAAACTATTGAGAGTAAAAGCATTGATAAACTCAAAGGACTTGACATCTTGGTTATAAATGCTTTAAGAATAGATAAACATATATCACACATCAATCTTGAAGAAGCGATTGATATTGCACATAAAATTGGAGCTAACAAAACATATTTTACACATATGAGCCATGATATGGGTATGCATCAAGCGGTTAATGCCATTTTGCCGCTTAATATTCAATTAGCATATGACGGGTTGCAACTGAATTTACAATAAGATTTAAATTTATAACCGAAAGAACAACCAAAATCAACATTATGAGAAAACAATTACTTAAATTAATTTTTCTGGCTTTTGGAGCTGTTTTCTTTACATCCTGTAATAATTTACTTTATACCACGCTGGATGTTTTGCGTCCGGCCAAAGTTGCATTTAACCTCAATGCCAACAATTTACTGATTATAAATAACACGGTTACCCAACCTGCGAATTATGGACATAAAACTCAATTATTAAACGATATATCTAAAAGTTCAACAATTTCGAATGACAGTCTACCAATATTCTGTCTAGCAGCACTTACTGAAGATTTAGATTCAAAAGGCTTTTTCTCTTCGATTCAGCTAATTCCAAATTCAATCAACAAAGGCACAGATTTTTCAAATCCGATGGAATTAAATAGTGATAGCGTTAATAATCTAAGTTCATCACATCATGCTAATGTAATTCTGTCACTTGACAATATTAAAGTTATCGATCAACAGTCAGAGTTTTACCTGCTCGAAAGCAGTACGTATTTATCTACTTTAGAACTTAGGTATGAAACTAAATGGAGCATTCACTACCCAAACAATCCACAAACAACTACACTCCAGGTTAATGATACTGCATATTGGGAATCTGAGTCCTATATAAAACGTAACTCTCTCAATGGTTTGCCGAAAAGAACAGATGCTTTAATTGATGGAGCTTTAAATATTGGGCATAAATCCGTGAATCAACTTGTTCCATATTGGGACAAAGTTGACCGGTACTTTTTTAATCCTAGTAATAAGTTAATGAAGCAAGGAATGGATTCTGTTTACATGAAGAAATGGAAATCAGCCATTAATTCATGGCAAAAAGCATTAATAAGTAGTAATAATAAATCTATAAATGCAGAGGCTGCGAATAATATTGCTGTTGCCTATGAAATAATTGGGGATATTGATAATGCATTGGAATATGCAACAAAATCTCTTAATTTACTCCCTGAATTCACAACAATTGATTATGATTCACGTATGCGTTTAATAAATTACATTAAAGAATTAATTCAACGAAAGTCCGAGATAAAAATACTGAAACAACAACTTGGTGAATGACGTTAGAAACTCACAAATTAAATTCTACAATTAATTGAAATTACTAAATATCAAAATTATGCTAAAATCATCAGACCAAATTATACTTCAAAATCGAGGCATTTCATTAAGCCAAATTAAAGAACAACTAAAATCATTTGAAAATGGATTTCCATTTTTGGTAATAAAAAGTGCTGCTGAGCCAGGCAAAGGTATAGTACAAATTACAGAGGATGAGCTTCAAGACATCCTCATTCAGTGGGAAGCTTACCTGCATTCTGAGGCAAAAATAATTAAATTCGTTCCAGCATCAGGAGCAGCAAGCCGTATGTTTAAAGATTTATTTGAGTTTTTGGAGGGCAAAGATAATGAACCAGCTAATGTATTTGAAAAGAAGTTCTTTGATGAAATTGAAAAATTTGCTTTTTACAATGAATTAAATGAAGTTTGTATTAGAAATAACAAACAGAGTATAGAGGAACTAATAACTTCAAAAAATTACAAACCGATAGTTGCTAATCTTTTGCAGGAAAACGGACTAAACTATGGTGTATTGCCAAAGGGATTATTGCGATTCCACTCTTACCCTACCGAAAAACGCACACCCATGCAGGAGCATTTAGTTGAAGGAGCTTTATATGCAGCCAACAAATCAAACAAAGTGAATATTCATTTTACGGTATCAAAAGAGCACCGCACTTTGTTCGAAAAACATTTGCAAGAATCTGTAGAATTTTTCGAGAAGAAGTTTGGAGTTACTTATGACGTTAGTTTCTCTGAACAAAAACCGTCTACCGACACTATTGCCGCAGATGAAAATAACGAACCTTTCCGCGACAAAGGAGAATTGGTTTTCCGTCCGGGTGGACATGGCGCATTAATTGAAAATTTGAACGATCTGAATGGTGATGTTATATTTATTAAAAATATTGATAATGTGGTTCCAGACTCTCTAAAATATTTAACGGTCACTTATAAAAAAGTAATTGCTGGACTTCTTGTAAACCTGCAAAAACATTCATTTTTGCATCTGAAGGAACTGGAAAATGAATCTATTTCGGATGCAAAACTCACTGAAATAATACATTTCTGCGAAACCAAACTCAACAACCAACATCCCGATATTAATCCTCTATCAAAACCCGAATTGATAAAATACCTTTTCAACAAACTAAACCGTCCAATACGGGTTTGTGGAATGGTAAAAAATGTGGGTGAACCAGGTGGTGGACCTTTCCTTACAGTAAACTCTGATGAAACAGTATCACCTCAAATCCTGGAAAGTTCTCAAATCAACCTGAATAATCCGGCCGACAAAGAAAAAATGCAAAAATCGACGCATTTTAATCCAGTAGATTTGGTTTGTGGAGTGAAAAATTACAAAGGTGAGAAATTTGATTTGAATAAATACGTCGACAAAAATACGGGCTTTATTTCTTTGAAATCAAAAAGTGGAAAAGAGCTAAAAGCATTGGAATTACCCGGACTTTGGAACGGCGCTATGAGCGACTGGAATACAGTATTTGTAGAAGTGCCTATCGAAACCTTCAATCCAGTAAAAACTGTAAATGATTTATTGAGACCTCAACACCAATAAATTATATATAGAAAAGACTGCTTCGCAACAATTGCGAAGCAGTCTTTTTTGTACTTTATTCCTATTTTTCCACTTCCGCTTTATTTATTTTAATATCATCAACCGGACGATTGCTTCTATCGGTTTTAGTTTTTGAAATTCTATCGACTATGTCCATTCCTTCAACCACTTCCCCGAAAACAGTATAATCACCATCCAAATGAGGCGTTCCACCCAACGTTTTATAATCGGCTCGTTGTTGGGGAGTAAGTTTGTATGTCGGATAATTTTTCATTTTAATATGGACTGCCGTTAGTATAGAATCGCGCAAAGCATCCAATTTTGGTTGACTCCGCTCAATACGATATTTTTTAACTTCTACCTGTTTCGTATTCACAATTTCCTGAAAGAGTTTAACTTCCATTTTTTGCTCGTTACTTTCATCAATACTATCCAACTGACTATTATCAAACGTTTTTCCAAGTACAATATAAAACTGACAGCCAGAAGAAGCCTTTTTCGGATTTGTTTGATCACTTTGCCTTGCCGCAGCAAGCGCTCCACGTTTATGATAATACTGAGGATAAACAAATTCTGCCGGAATGGTATAACCCACATCACCAGAACCAAGGTAAGTCGAGGCTTTAGCTGTCTTCGACAACGGATCACCGGTTTGAATCATAAAACCGTCAATAACACGATGAAACAAGACTCCATTGTAAAAATCTTCATTTACCAACTTCAAAAAATTATCACGGTGTTTCACTGTTTCTGGGTACAGTTTTACTTTAATATTCCCATAAGTTGTTTCAAAACAAACAATTGTACTTGAATCTTTTTTCCCAACGCAAGACTCTGAAATAACTAATATTGTAATTAAAATCAAAAACACCTTTCTTTTCATTCTGAAGAAAATATTTATTTATCAAAAACCGCTTTACAAAAACACTACAAAAGTAAATAAAAATTTGGATTCAATTAAAATTTAAACGTCATATACCCTAAATAACAATTTCTACAATAATAATTTTATATATTTGTGTAGTTAAAATCACTTTACAACGATATGATAAAAAGTGATTAAAAAAAAAGACAATCTACTTCAATCCCTGATTTCCATCGAGCATGTCAAAAATATACGATTTAACACTTTCTTATAAATTAGCCAGAAGATATTTAGCATTCAATTTCAAACGATTTTACAGTGAATACATTGTAATTGGCCGTGAGAATATTCCTGCTGAAGGACCGGTAATATTTGCTCCAAATCATACTAATGCATTAATGGATGCCTTGGCAGTTCAATCAATAGCACCCAAAAATATATCGGTTACATTTCTTGCCCGTTCCGATATTTTCAAAAATAATGCTGTTGCCAAATTTCTCCGGTTTGCCAAAATCATGCCTGCTTTTCGGATGCGTGATGGCATAGAAAATCTAGCGAAAAACACTGAAATTTTTAATCAATGCGTCGAAATTCTGGAACAGAAAAATGCACTTGGTATTATGCCTGAGGGAAATCAAGAAATAGAACGCAAACTTAGACCACTTGCCAAAGGTATTTTTCGGATTGCTTTTGCAGCGCAACAAAAAGTTGGCACACTCCAAAAAGTCAAAATAGTGCCGGTAGGAATAGATTATGGTGATATCTTAAAATCGAACAAACATGTTATAATAAACATTGGTAATCCGATAGAAGTGTCAGGATATATGAGCTCTTATAATGAGAATCCGGTGAAAACTACAAATGAAATTCGCGAAAAACTTCGAATTGAACTGGAGAATTTGACGTTACATCTTTCAACTGAAAATCATTATAATTGTTTTGAAATCGTATTGGAAATTGCGAATAAATATGTACTCGATGAACTGAAATTTACAGATAGCACCGTAGCACGATTCGAAGCCCGTCAGGAAATTGCAAACAGATTAATTTCTCTTGAAAAGTACCAACCGCTAAAAATAAAAGAACTGGAATTGCTTAGTACGGTTTACATGAATACTTTGAAAGAGTTGAAACTTAAATCCTGGATTTTTGATAATACAAATTACCCGAACTCAGCAATTTTTGTAGAAATTCTAATTTTGACAGGTGCCTTACCATTTCTTATTTGTGGTTTTATTTTGAACTGCCTTCCTTTTTTCATCCCTTTTTATATCCGTAAACACATTATAAAAGCAGAATTCAAAGGATTTTACAGTTCTCTGCAATTATCAATTGGCATGATAACATTTCCACTTTTTTATACTCTTCAAACCTTCTTATTTTATAGTATAACGGGAGTGCCATTGTGGGGAGGTATTATATTTCTCATCATTCAATTTCCCTTGGGGAAGTGGGCATTAAAGTGGTATAAAAAAGCAAAAAAGCTTCAGGCTAAATTAAGATATAGAGATTTGGATAAAAAGAAATCATCCAAATTACTTCGAGCTCAAGACTTGCGTGAGCAAATAATTCGGATGATTTTTAAATAAGCTTATATGAAAGAGACTAATCAAAGGAAACTACAATGCTTCTAAATCTTTAATATCTTCTTTTTTAGATTCGACTTTCTTTTGTTCAAATTGCTTGTCAGACACAACTTTATCCTGAATAAAAACAACTTTCCCAATTACGACCAGAAAAGTTATTGCTGAAATAAACAGAATCCATTTCGGCAGGATTTTCTGATTTAATTTGGAACTATTAATTGCTAAAAAAGACAACACTAATGCAATTCCTATTGGTATAAGAGCAAGAGTTCCTAAAGGAAGAATTGTAAGTGCAATTCCTAAAGTTGCAAATACGCCAGATGAAATCACTAAAAATTTTCTCATTGTTAATTTTAGTTTTTTTTAAATCCCGGAAGCTGTAGCCAATGATAATTGTCCGGTTCCGACCGGGATACTAAATCGAATTAGTGCCGGGATTTTTTTTGAATCGGCAGTAAGCCAAATCAGATTTTTATCTACTCCTTTTAGCTTATCTGTTCGAGACGAAATAGCCAGTTTATAGCATTCCTTTCTTCCTAAATTTCCAGCCGACACAGTTTCCATTCCCATGTATTTTACAAAAACAGGGTATTCTTTCTCATCAAAAACAATTGTATATGAAATAATTTGTCCTACTCTAAACTTAGAAAAATCTACAGTTCTTAATTTATAAATAATTGAAATTATATCTTGTGTGGAGCTGCCGATATTGATCGTTTTCTTTATTTCTGTTCCATTTTTCTTGGTTGTAGTACTGTTAACATTTCTTCCATCAGTACTAAAAAAATATTTTTCAGTTTTAGAATACCCACCTTCATAAATACTCCGTTTATAAAGGCTTGGCCTTAATGTAGATGGATTTACATAGGTTTCGTACATATCCCTGATTTTAAAAAAACGATCCCACTTACTAACCGTTTCAGCCTCCCAGCTTAGGTGCAAATACGTTTTCTTGGAAGTATTCACCATTTCCGTATGCATAGAAACCTGAGCCAATTGAGTCATTAATCCGCTCATATTATATGAAGCGGCATAAATCAATTTCTCATTGGCTTTTATTTGTGAGAATCCAACCACATAGATTCCTAGAAAACAAAGCATTAAAAAACATTTTTTCATTTCTATTCTATTGTTTCAATTATTATTTTTTTCGAGGAATTTTACAACTTTCTTAAAATTATCAATTAAAACCGAAATTACTACAGCCAGAATATAACCGATTAAAAGACTTACAACTCCGTATTTTGTATGCCCATTTACAGGAACAGGATTAAGTACAAAACCAGATGGTAAATCAACTGGCTGCTTAAAATCCACAATTTTTGTTTCTGATTTTGATTTAATATTTTGCAAATCCAGCAATTCACCATAAAATAATTGTTTCCTTTGCTCACCAACTAGCAATTTATTATTATCGAATTGCATTTGCTCATGATTACTTTTAAAGTAGGAAACTTTAGCAAGACTATCTATCAGTAAGCTCTCTGAATTACATATTTTTACATTTTGCAACAATTCATTTCTTTTATTTTCAAACTGGGCTTTCATTACCGAATTATTATTAAAATAAGCAAGTATAGCCGCTTGAACTTTTGGAATTTGACTTATTTTTGTAGAAAACACACGAAAATAAAGTCTATCTTTCATCTTAATATTCAAAGTATCTGTTAACGAATGATTATTATCGAAATCAACTTTATCTGCAACGCCATCTTTTAAATAATCAATTACATAAAACGATTGAAATCCAACAATATTTTTTGCAACACTATCAGGTATTGACAGTTTAGACGCTAAAGAATATAGGTTATTAGTGGAAATAGAATTTTCAAGCTGTTTGCAAATTTCTTTGACGGTCTGCGCATCACTGCCATACAACATTGCCATTGCATCTGCCTTATAAACTCTGACAGAAGGACGAGAAAGATATAGACCTGTAGAAAGGCTTAAGATAATTACAATGATTGTTACAATTTTATATTTGTAACTCAGTTGAACTAAATTTCCAAAAAAAACAACTATATTTTTTAATCCTTTTATTATCCATCCACACAAAAGTATTAAAAGCTGTAGTAAGTTAATTTCTTTGTTGATATCCTTATTATTTTCTTCCATTTTATATTATTTTAAAGTGATTTTATTGAAACACGTATTGTTTATCTAAAGTATTATTTTGCTCTTCATCCATATCATCATAACTCTCATTTGAAATGTATTCAATGTCATCTTCATCATCATCCCATTGTTCAACAGGTCGTTGAGTTCCTTCTTTTCTAAACCATATTGCAAGTATAAGACCTATTATTCCTCCACCCAAATGACCTTCCCATGATATTGGATCTTGAGTATTCCAAGGAAAAATATGCCAAACCATACTTCCATAAATAAATGCAACAACAAGCGATAATGCAATTAGTGGAATATGTTTTCTAATAATTCCACTAAAAAACAAAAAGAAAGCAATAGCATAAATCAAACCGCTAGCTCCAATATGCCAACTATCTCTACCAATTATCCACAATATTAAGCCGCTAAAAATATAGGATATAAAAAGAACTTTTGAGGCTATTTCTCTATAAAAAAAATACAAAAAACTTCCCAAAAATAGTAATGCAATTACATTGTTTCCTAAATGGCTCCAATTTGCATGTACAAAAATCGTTGTAAATATTCCCCAAATATTCTCAATTCTACGCGGAAATATCCCGCCAGTATGAAAATCCCAATCCATACCCTTTTCTAATAGAAAACTTGTAATCATTAATATTACAAGTAAAGAAGGAATAAAAATTGCATTTACAAATTGTCGTTTTTCTGACGAAACAATAGACTCTTTAGGCATCTTAAGTACATTTCATTTTGACACAAAGTTACAATTTCTTTATATAGTTAACGTGAAAATATTATTAAAAGTATGAAATTAGATTCAAAAAGAAGCCCATAAAAACATGAATAAATTCGGAACAAACAGAACAGACTAATAAACAGAAACTTGCAAAAATAAAAATATAAAATATTTTTGAACAACTGTAAATTTTAGCCAAATAAAAGCTTTTTAATTTCAAAAAAAATTTATATATTGCGGTCGATAAAGGTATAGTTTTATCTTTAAACATTAATTCCACTTTGGTCTTTCTTTACTCTTAAATTGTTGGTTTATTTTAGGTAAGCCATTTATTTTATTTTTTAGATTAAAACTATGAGCTATCTTAATTTTGACAAAACTTTGTTGATAAACCTTGAAAAATCACTTTCAAAAGAGATGATTCGCACAAATCGTGCAGGGGCATATAACAGTACAACGTTAATAGATTGCAATACACGAAAATATCATGGACAGCTTGTTGTACCACTTCCTGACATTGATGATTACAATCATGTTCTTCTATCATCATTAGATGAAACTGTAATTCAGCATGGTGCAGAATTCAATTTAGGAATACACAGGTTTGAAGGGAATAATTACAGTCCCAATGGTCACAAATATATTCGTCAATTCGATTGTGAAGTTATATCACGAACTATTTATAGAGTTGGTGGAGTTATTCTTTCCAAAGAAAGAATTCTGGTTTCTTTTGAACCAAGAGTGTTGATTAAATATACTTTACTTGAGGCTCACTCTCCAACTATTATTCGATTCAAACCTTTTTTAGCATTTCGGAATGTAAATGAATTGACTCATCAAAACGATATTGCAAATACATCCTTTGATAATAACCAAAATGGGATTTCAATGTGTTTGTATGAAAACTATCCGCATTTACATATGCAGTTTTCAAAAAAAGTGATTTACAACCATCAACCAGACTGGTACAAGAACATTGAGTACTATAAGGAACTAGAACGTGGCTACGATTTTAAAGAAGATTTATTAGTTCCGGGATATTTTGAAATGCCAATTAAAAAGGGTGAGTCAATCATATTCTCAGCCGGGATTTCAGAGATTTCGCCCAGAAAATTAAAAGCACTTTGGGATGAAGAGGTAACCAAAAGAAATCCCCGTGCGGATATGTTTAGTTGCCTGAAAAACTCAGCTCAGCAATTTTACAAACGAGAAGGAGATAAAACATATCTTCTTGCCGGATATCCCTGGTATGGTGCCCGCGCCCGCGACCAGTTTGTAGCATTACCCGGTTGCACTCTTACCATCGATAGAATGGATTACTTTGATGAGATCATGAAAACAGCCATTCCTGAACTGGAAAGCTTTATGGCAGGCAAACGAGATGGATTCAAGCTTCAGGCGATTGATGACCCGGATGTTTTGCTCTGGTTTCTTTGGACTATTCAAATATTTTCAAAAGCAACTTCGCTGAAAGAAGCAGCTAACAAGTATGAAAACATTGCTACAGATATAATTTCATATATTCGCAAACAAAATCATCCTAACTTATTTTTGCACAATAATGGTTTGCTTTATGTAAATGGTACAGAGAAACCTGCAACATGGATGAACGCCATGGAAAATGGACGTCCGGTAACACCACGAACCGGTTATGTGGTTGAAATCAATGCACTTTGGTATAATGCATTGAAATTTACTGCCGAATTAACACGTGAAAAGGGGAACGAACATGCAGCTGATTTATTTGATTATCAGGCAGAAATTGCAAGAGAGTCGTTCGTCAACACTTTTTGGAATGGTACCTATTTATATGATTATGTGGTTGGGAACTACAACGATTTGGAAGTGAGACCAAACATGATTCTTGCCGTGGGATTGCCATTTTCACCTTTAAACAAACAACAACAGAAATCGGTTTTAGATATAACTACCAAGGAATTACTTACTCCAAAAGGTTTACGTTCTTTAAGTCCTAAAAGTGGATCTTACAGACCCACTTACGTAGGTGGACAATTGGAGCGAGACAGAAACTATCATAATGGACCGGCATGGCCATGCACTTTCGGAGCTTTTGCCATGGCTTATTTAAAAATTTACAAGCAAAGCGGCAAATCGTTTCTGGAACGCATGTTGATTGGTTTTGAGGCTGAAATGACTGAACTTTGTGTGGGTACGCTCCCTGAACTTTTCGATGGCAATCCGCCATTTAAAGGACATGGAGGCATGTCGTTTGCCATGAGTGTTGCAGAGGTATTGAGAATTGTAAATGTCTTGAAAAAATACGAAAACGAATAATACATAAGAGATGAAGGCATTAATGTTTGGTTGGGAGTTTCCACCGCACATCCTTGGAGGATTGGGTACAGCTAGCTATGGGCTGACAAAAGGAATGTCTATGCAGGATGATATGGAAATCACGTTTGTAATTCCAAAACCACATGGCGATGAGGATCAGAGCTTTCTGAAAATAATAGGAGCTTGTAATGTACCGGTTGTGTGGAAAGAAAATGATTGGAATTATGTAAATCATCGCATAGGCTTGATGATGAATCCGGATGAATACTTTCACTTACGATACGGCATTAAATACGATTATAATCGAATTCACACAAATGATTTGGGTTGTATTAGTTTTTCGGGGCGGTATCCTGACAATTTAATTGAAGAAATATCTAATTACGAAGCTGTTGCAAGTGTTTTGGCACATCAACTTGAATTTGATATTATACATTCACACGATTGGCTAACTTATCCTGCCGGTGTTTTTGCGAAACAGATAAGTGGAAAACCACTTGTTATTCACGTTCATGCTACCGATTTCGATCGTAGTCGTGGTCAAGTAAATCCAACGGTTTACGGTATAGAGAAACGAGGCATGGATATGGCGGACCATATCATGACCGTTAGTGATTTGACTAGAAAAATAGTGATTGAAAAATACCATCAGGATCCACGAAAAGTTACAACTGTGCACAATGCAGTAGAGCCATTGGCAGATGTTGACTCATTTACGAAAACACCACGAAGAGATAAGGTTGTTACTTTCTTAGGCCGAATCACCATGCAAAAAGGCCCTGAATACTTTGTAGAAGCTGCATATCGGGTTTTACAGAAGACTGATGGGGTACGCTTTGTAATGGCCGGTAATGGCGACATGATGAATGCCATGGTTGATTTAATAGCTAAAAGAGGAATTGCCGATCGTTTCCATTTTACAGGATTCCTGAAAGGCAGACAAGTTCACGAAATGCTCGCCGAAAGCGATGTGTATGTAATGCCATCGGTATCTGAACCTTTTGGCATATCACCCCTAGAAGCCATGCAAATTGGCACACCATCAATTATTTCCAAACAATCAGGCTGTGCTGAGATTTTAACGCATGCAATCAAAACTGATTATTGGGATATTGATGCAATGGCAGATGCTATTTACGCTATTGTGAAAAATCCGGCAATGTATAAAAGTCTTCGGGAACTGGGAATTGAAGAAGTAAATAATATACGCTGGTATGATGCCGGATTGAAAGTCCGAAAAATATATGAAAGTGTAATGTAATATCATGCTGCAAATAATAGAAGGAAAACAAGACTATAAATTAATTACTTTTATTTGAAGTCAAACTTTTAAAAAATAAAAGAATACAAATCAAATTAATATGAAGAACATTTGTTTTTATTTTCAAATACATCTTCCATTTCGATTGAAACGTTATCGTTTTTTTGAAATAAGTAAAGATCATTATTACTATGATGATTTTCAAACGGGAGAAAGAATCCGTGAAGCCGTTGAGAAATCATTTATCAATGCTAATCGCACTATTTCAGAAATGATTCGAAATTCGAATGGAAAATTTAAATGTGCTTTTACAATTTCGGGGTTAGCGCTGGAACAGTTGGAGCAATACGCGCCCGAAGTCATTGATAGTTTTAGAGAATTGGCAAAAACTGGTAACGTGGAATTTCTAGCTGAACCATATGCTCATTCATTATCATCGATTTTTGATGAAACTGAATTCGAAAGACAAGTAAAAATGCATTCTGCCAAGATTGAAGCATTATTTGGGAAAAAACCTACCTCATTTTTCAATTCAGAATTAATTTATTCTGATGAAATTGGCGAACTGGTTTCTAAGATGGGATATAAAACCATAATGGTAGACGAGGCTAAGCATATTCTAGGCTGGAAAAGTCCTAACTTTGTTTATAATCATTCAAATATTTCAAAACTAAAATTATTAGTTCGAAATCATAAATTCAGCGATGATATAGCATTCCGTTTTTCCAATACGAATTGGCAGGATTTTCCGCTGACAGCTGAAAAGTTTATAAGTTGGATTGCAAATATGCCCGAAGCGGAAGAAATTATCAATATTGGAATGGGCTATGAAGTTTTTGGGATAACACAACCAATTCATACAGGCATTTTCGAATTTTTAAAGGCATTACCCTACCACGCTATCGAAAATCATGTTAATTTCATGTTGCCTTCCGAAGCAAGTAAAAAAATTGATACTGCCGGGCCATTATCGGTTCCGTTTCCATTTAGCTGGGTTGGAGATGCCAAAGATTTGACTCCGTGGACTGGAAATGATTTACAAGTGGAAGCCCTGAATAAACTATACGCTGTAGGCGAGCGTGTAAGAATGTGTACAGACAAACCGCTTCTACTGGACTGGCTCATTCTGCAATCTACCGATCATTTCAGATATATGAGTCATAAGGATGCATATGGAACAAATTACGATTCGCCTTACGAAGCATTTATAAATTATATGAATGTGCTGTCTGATTTTCTTGAGCGCGTAGATGCTCAATACCCTTCATCGATAGAAAATGAAGAATTGAACGAATTACTAAAGACCATAAATCATCAAGAAAAAGAAATTGAAGAACTGGAAGAGCAGGTAAAAAAGCTAAAGAACAGAAAAACGAAAAACGAAGAAGTAAAATAAAATAGCTGAAGCAAACAAGAAGAACCGCAAAGTATCTACTCTGCGGTTCTTCTGTTATAAGCACTTTACTATGTCAATTATATTGAGTCTCGTTTTCAACATGCTAATCATTGGCATGAGAATGTTTCATTGCCGTTTGAATTTATTCGCTTACTTTTGTGTTCCCGAAATAGTTATAACATTTTATGAAAGAATATTTACAAGACAAGATATTTCAAATTATCTCCGAAGCAGCTGATGAACAACAACAAGAATGCTATGTTATTGGAGGATTTGTACGCGACATTTTTTTAAAAAGGCCATCCAAAGATATTGATGTAGTAGTTGTTGGGAGTGGCATAGAGTTGGCTCAGCGCGTTTCTAAAAAACTGGGCAAAGGTGCAAATCTGACGGTTTTCAAAACCTTTGGAACAGCCCAGGTGAAGTTAAACGACCTGGAAGTAGAATTTGTTGGTGCCCGAAAAGAATCGTACCAGCGGGATTCGCGCAATCCGATAGTGGAAGATGGTACGCTGGAAGATGATCAAAATCGCCGCGACTTCACGATTAATGCATTAGCATTATGCCTGAATAAAGATAGGTTTGGCGAACTGGTTGATCCGTTTGGAGGCATTGAAGATTTAAAAAACTTTGTTATCCGCACTCCGTTAAATCCTGACATTACGTTTTCGGATGATCCGCTACGCATGATGCGGGGCATTCGCTTTTCTTCGCAACTGGGTTTCTTTCTGGAATCAAATACCTTCGATGCTATAGTTCGAAACAAAGAGAGAATTGAAATCATTTCGAAAGAAAGGATTGCCGACGAATTGAACAAAATTATTATGTCGCGCAAACCTTCGGTAGGATTTATTTTGCTGGAAAAGACAGGATTACTTGAGCTTATTTTCCCTGAAGTATTGGCACTCAAAGGTGCTGAAACCAAGGATGGCATTGGACATAAAGATAATTTCTACCATACACTGGCTGTTTTGGATGGTCTTTGCGAACATACCGACAACCTTTGGTTGCGATGGGCGGCTTTGCTGCATGACATTGCTAAACCAACCACTAAACGCTTTGATTCCCGGCTGGGTTGGACGTTTCACAATCACAACTTTGTTGGCGAAAAAATGATTCCGTTAATATTCCGCAGAATGAAATTGCCCACCAATGAGAAAATGAAATATGTGCAGAAAATGGTTTCATTGCATATGCGTCCCATTGTGTTGAGTGAGGAAGAAGTGACCGATTCTGCCGTGCGACGATTATTATTTGATGCCGGTGATGATATCGACGATTTGATGAAACTCTGCGAAGCGGATATTACGTCCAAAAACCCCGAAAAAGTAAAACGGTTCAGATCTAACTTTCAATTGGTTCGTCAGAAATTGAAGGAGATAGAAGAAAAAGACCGTGTACGAAATTTCCAGCCACCCATAAGCGGACAAGAAATCATGGATATTTTTAATTTACCAGCGTCAGCCATTGTTGGAGAAATTAAAATGCGTATTAAAGATGCCATTTTGGATGGAATAATTCCCAACGAACGGGATGCTGCTTACACATACATGTTCGAAATTGCGAATGAACTTGGAGTAAAAAAGCCAGCTAACAATTAATCCTATCTGTAGTATTTATATAAAAATCAACCGAATATGAAACATGCTTTTATATCATTTTTATTTTTGTTACTCATGACAACCGGCTATTCACAATCAAAAATTAAATATCCTGTTACGGCTAAAGATAACGTGGTCGACACGTATTTTGGGGTTCAGGTAAACGAACCTTATCGTTGGCTCGAGAATGATACTTCTAAAGTTACGGCTGCCTGGGTGAAAGCTCAAAACGCCGTTACGAAGAACTATCTTTCGCAAATTCCATTCCGGAAAGACCTGAAAAAGCGTCTGACCGACATCATGAATTATCCGAAATACGGTTCCCCATTTAAAAAGAACGGCCAGTATTTCTTTTTCAAAAATGACGGTCTGCAAAATCAAAGCGTGCTGTACCGCCAGGCTACTTTGACCGCCACACCTGAAATATTGCTCGATCCAAATACGTTTTCCACCGACGGAACGGTGGCGCTTTCATCCGTGGCTATATCAAAAGATGGAAAATACCTGGGATATTGTATTGCGCGAAGCGGCTCCGACTGGAATGAAATTTTTGTGATGGATGTAGCGTCCCGCCAATTGCTTACAGACCATATTCAATGGTCCAAATCATCGGGCATATTCTGGCAGGGAAACGGTTTTTATTACAGTGCTTATGATACGCCCGAAGCCGGGAAAGAGTATTCGAACAAGAATGAATACGAGAAAGTATTTTATCATACGGTAGGTGAGGCTCAGCATGATGATAAACTGATTTATGAAGACAAACAGCATGCACTGCGCGAATGTTATGCCAGTGTTACCGACGACGAAAAGTACCTGTTTATTTCCATTACCGAAACCACTACCGGAAACGGGCTGTTAATGAAAAATCTTGCCAACCCTTCGGCCGGATTTACAGAACTGGCTCCGGGATTTGAGAATGATTACTCGGTGATTGATCATGCGAATGGAAAAATCTATTTGCTTACCAATTGGAAAGCTCCAAAACAACGGTTGATGGAAGTAGACCCGGCAAATCCGGCACGCGAAAACTGGAAAGAAATTATTCCTGAATCGGCTAATGTGCTGGTGAATGCAACAATTATTGGAGGCAAAATCATAGCCGAATATATGATTGATGCCACCAATCATATCTATGGTTTTGATATTACAGGCAAGAAACTGTATGAAGTACAACTGCCCACGCTGGGTACTGTATCCGGAGTTTCCGGCGATAAAGCGGATAACGAAGCATTTTATATCTTCAATTCCTTTACCATTCCGCCTACCATTTTTCGATTCGATGCCGCTAAGAATGTTTCGGAGATATTCCACAAAACGGAAATTGCTTTCAACTCCAACGATTATGTAAGCGAACAGATATTTTTCACCAGCAAAGATGGAACCAAAATACCCATGACCATTACCTATAAAAAAGGCATGAAGAAAAATGGCAAAAATCCGTTGATGTTGTACGGTTACGGTGGTTTCAATATCAGCCTGAATCCAACCTTTAGTGCCGTGCGCATTCCATTCCTCGAAAATGGCGGCATTTATGTGGTGGCCAATCTGCGTGGCGGAGGCGAATACGGCGAAGCCTGGCACCTGGCCGGAACCAAGATGCACAAACAAAATGTGTTTGACGACTTTATTGCCGCAGCAGAATACTTAATTGCACAAGGCTATACGTCAACTAAAAAACTGGCTATCGACGGCGGTTCCAACGGTGGATTGCTTATTGGAGCCTGCATGACGCAACGTCCCGACCTGTATGCGGTGGCTATTCCCGAAGTGGGTGTGTTGGATATGCTGCGTTACAACCAGTTCACCATTGGCTGGTCGTGGTCCAGCGATTATGGCACCAGTCAGGACAGCAAAGAAATGTTTGAATACCTGAAAGGATATTCGCCACTGCACAACATTAAACCGGGTGTAAAATATCCGGCTACCATGGTCATGACCGGCGATCACGACGACCGGGTAGTGCCGGCACATTCGTTTAAATTTGCCGCCACCCTGCAAGCCAATAATGCTGGCAATAAACCAACCCTGATACGGATTGACTCCAAAGCCGGACACGGTGCCGGGAAACCGATAGGCAAGGTTATCGAGGCACAAGCCGATATGTGGTCGTTTGTGATGTACAACCTGGGTATGAAACCACATTTTTAATTGATAATTGATAGTTAATAGTTGACAGTTACATTTTAAATATCAACTATTTATAGTTGACCCAATGATAGTACTTACGACAAATTCATTTTTTTTAAACGAAAACCTTTGTAAAATAAGCCAAAAAGGCTATCTTTGCACCGCTTAAGAAAAATGGCGGGATAGCTCAGTTGGTTAGAGCGTCGGATTCATAACCCGGAGGTCACGAGTTCAACTCTCGTTCCCGCTACTACTAATAAAAAAGGAAGTTCAGTAATGAGCTTCCTTTTTTTATTGAAAAAATTTGAATTAGTACAACTTAATTTTTAAAGTGTTGTTATATTTATTGAAATTAAAACCTTGTAATTTATAAAACTATTAATCAAATGATTATGAAACAAAATTGGTTTGAATATCTTGATCCACTCATGAAACAATATGATAAACATAAGCATCCGCTGGATTATAAGAGCCGGTATCAGTTGTTGGTCATGGTGATACTATCTGCTCAGGACTCTGACAAGCATATAAACGAACTGGCTCCTGCTTTTTTCGAAGCCTATCCGTCTATAAATGCTCTGGCAAAAGCGAGTGCAGAAGATTTGCATCAGCGTATCAGTACTGTTCGCAATTTTGGCAATAAGGCCGGATGGCTAGTAAAGCTGGCACAACTGATTGGCGACGATGATAACATCCCTACCACCATGACTGAGCTGACCAAACTGCCCGGCATTGGACGGAAATCGGCTAATGTTATCATCCGTGAGTCGGGGAATGAAGCAGAAGGAATTATCGTGGACTTACATGTGGTAAGAGTTGCACCCCGAATTGGAATTGCGACAGGAACTCAGCCAGAGAAAATTGAGAAACAGATTATGGCACTGGTACCGCAAGAGCGTTGGAATGAAATTGGAATGGCTATTTCGTTTCTGGGTCGTGAAATATGCCGCCCCACCAATCCAAAATGTGACAGTTGTGTGATGAATAAAGTCTGCCACTATCACAACGGAATAACTGATAAGGACGAAAATAGCAATGAGTTAAAATTATTTTAGTTTTAAAGCTCATAAGTTACGAATTCATTGAACAAATATGCCTCCATTGAGCAAAGAATAGCCACTTGTTCAGCTTAGCATTCCTTTCCACACAGCTTTGAATCTGAAGCCCGTTACATAATAATAAACAAGAAATAGTCCTTTTTTTAAGTAAGCCTCGCAGTACCTAAGCAGCAGGACAGCGTACAGAAGGAAACCTGCGCCAGTGTGGGTTGCTAATTGCAGTTTCCTATAATTATCTGATTTTAAACAGTACAATAAATAGCATTGCTAATTAATTGTACAAACTTCCGTAACCGATAATTCTCTTTTATTCTTAAAAGGCGGTGAGTGTTGCATTATGGATTGAAAATAGTACATAATTTATAATATTCAACAGGTTTTTCAAGCATTATTTTTTTACTTTTGCATAAGAATATTACATATAGACAAAAACAAATAAAGAAAACATGAAAACAGAAACAATGAAGAGGCATATTTTGAAAATTTGCTACTTTGCCATGGGTTTGCCGTTGTTGGTAAATTCTTCTGCAATTGCTCAAACTACGAAGTTAACTTTAGACTTCACTAAAACCGGTGCCAAAGTTAGTCCAATGCTATACGGATTAATGACCGAAGAAATCAATCACTCCTACGACGGTGGGTTGTATGCCGAGCTGATTCGCAACCGCATTTTCAAAGATAATGCTACCACCCCCGAAGGATGGAGCCTGGTGCAGAAAGACACCACATCAAAGGCTTCTATCAAGTTGATAGCTGCAGATCCCGATAAAGTTCCATATGATGAAAGAAGACTTTCGATAAACGGGGCACTAACCACCTGCTTAAGACTTACAGTTACGAAAGATGGTAGCAGTGCCGGCATTGCCAATGAGGGTTACTGGGGTATTCCTGTAAAACCGGGCACTACCTATAAGGCTTCATTCTATCTCAAAGGTGCAGGACGTACTCAGCCGCAACGTCGTCCGGGTGGACCGCAAAATTTTGCTCCTCCAGTACCGGTACATGTTATTGAAAACAATACCGCCGGACCAATTACGGTAACCATAGAAAGTAATGATGGTAAAACAATATATGCTTCAGGAACCGTTAACCTTGAAAAAAGTAATTTCTGGAAAAAATATGAACTTACATTGACTACGGCAGCAGATGTAAAACCAACTACCGATGCACGCTTTGTGATATCAACCGACCGCACAGGGTTATATTATTTCAACCTAGTATCATTGTTTCCTCCAACATACAATAACCGCCCGAATGGAAACAGAATTGATCTGACCAAAATGATGATTGACATGAAACCGAAGTTCTTGCGTTTCCCGGGAGGTAACTTCCTCGAAGGTCCTGACATTGCTGACGCATTTCCCTGGAAATCGACACTTGGTCTGATAGAGAATCGTCCGGGACACAAAGGCTCATGGGGATATCGTCCAACAGATGGTATGGGTCTACTTGAGTTTTTGATGTGGTGTGAAGAAACTGGTGCCGAACCGCTTTTAGCAGTATATGCCGGTTATTCCTTAAATGGCGACCACGTGGATGCCGGCCCGCTCTTGAAACCTTATGTAGATGATGCATTGGATGAAATAGAATATGTGATGGGTGATGTAAATACCTATTGGGGTGCTAAACGTGCTGCCGATGGACACCCTGCACCGTTTAAACTTACTTATGTGGAAATAGGTAACGAAGACTGGTTTGACAGATCAAACAGCTATGATGGACGATTCAAACAATTCCGTACTGCCATAGACAGTAAATATCCTCAACTTACCTGCATCTCGACAATTGCCGACAAACAAAATCCTGATATGAAAATAACCGGACAAAAACCGGCTGTAATGGATGAACATTATTATCGCAGTTCTTGGGATATGTGGGAAAATGCTTCTCAGTATGATAAATATGATCGTGACGGAACAAAAATATTTGTTGGAGAATGGGCAACACGCGAAGGTGCACCTACTACCAACCTGAATGCCGCGTTGGGTGATGCTGCCTGGATGACCGGTATGGAACGCAATGCTGATCTTATCATCATGTCTTGTTATGCTCCTTTGTTTGTGAACGTGAATACTGCCACAACTACCGCCCCAAAAGCATGGCAATGGGATTCCGATTTAATCGGTTATAATGCAATGACCAGTTATGGTTCGCCGTCCTATTACGTTCAGAAAGTATTTAGCGAATACCTGGGTGATCAGGTTGTACCTATGACAGGAGAAAACATCCCTACACAATTAAAGCCTCTCTCTAAAAGAGATAGTGTAAGTGGTAAAAAACAGACTTCGGTACCTACAGTTTTCTATGCCGCTACCAAGGATGAAAAAACAGGAGCGATTTACCTGAAAGTAGTAAATGCTTTGGGCAAAGTTCAACCCGTTACAATTAATTTGAAAGGGATTACCAACCTATCTAAAAATGCAATATTGGTAGTGATTAAAGGCACAAAACCACTAGACACCAATACCATTACCGAACCTGAAAAAATCGTGCCTGTTACTTCGAAAATAAAAGGAATAGCAGCAGTATTCAGTCAAAAGCTGGCACCCTATTCTGTAAATGTATATAAATTGCAAGCAGAAAAATAAGTAGATATTATTCCTGATACGAAGGAATAAATTTACATCCGGTACATCTTCAATTGTGGCTGATTAAACATCTATCGACTGCACAATTCTATAACTACTGCGACCGTCTCCCGAAAAGGAAGATGGTCGCAGTTTTTTTATTTTCTTTCGGAGAATCATTAGCATTTCAAACATCCCCGGCATTGGCTTTAAATCGACTGATGTTTTATCAACCGCGATGTAGGGAATGAAGCTGTGCATGATTATTAGTACCTAGCACAACATCTCGAATATGAATTGTATCCGGCTCACAGCTGTGGAAATATATAAACAGATTATGATCATCGTACCATATGAATGCTGGTACAAAATATGAAATTACGAATAAGGGTAGAAAATAGTGATAGTGAATTAATTTTTCACACAAACAATCCCTGACGATTTATTTCGTCTGGGATTGTTTGTTGTGTTATTGTAGAGACGCACGACCGTGCGTCTCTACAATAGTTTATGTGTGTCTCTACAATTTATTTACGGAATCGGGGCGCGACTTAAAGTCTCACTCCGAATTTGAACGCACTCCGAATTTATTATTCCCCTTTAGGGGTTAGGGGTTTATTCCTAAACACCAACCGGTTTACGTCATAATCCACCACTATGGTTTGATCGTTGTGAACCGTTCCACCTATCAGTTGCTTGGACAAATCGTTGAGCACTAACTTTTGAATGGCTCGCTTCACCGGACGCGCACCAAACTGCGGATCGAAACCTTCTGCGGCAATATAATGTATGGCAGCTTCGGTCATTTCCAGTTGAACACCATTGTCTTGCAAGGTCTTTTGAATCAATGCAATTTGCAAACGTACAATCTCTTCAATTTGTGTTTCGTTGAGCGGTGCAAACATCACCAGTTCATCAATACGGTTCAGAAACTCAGGGCGAATAGTTTGTTTTAGCAACTCGAACACCTGCGTTTTGGTTTTCTCCATAACCTCTGCCTGATTTTTATCGGTCATTCCTTCAAAACTTTCCTGAATCAATGACGAACCAATGTTGGAAGTCATGATGATAATGGTATTTTTGAAGTTCACCAGCCGACCTTTGTTATCGGTCAACCGGCCATCGTCGAGCACTTGCAGCAGCACGTTGAAAATATCAGGGTGCGCCTTTTCAATTTCGTCGAACAGCACTACCGAATACGGTTTCCGACGAATAGCTTCGGTCAACTGTCCACCTTCATCGTAACCCACATACCCCGGAGGCGAACCTATCAGCCGTGTTACCGAGAATTTCTCCTGATACTCACTCATATCAATACGCGTCATCATATTTTCGTCGTCGAACAGGTATTCTGCCAACGCTTTTGCCAGCTCGGTTTTACCTACACCGGTAGTTCCCAGAAATATAAACGAACCAATAGGTCGCTTCGGGTCTTGAAGCCCTGCCCTACTCCGCCGCACTGCATCGGCCACTGCCTGAATAGCTTCATCTTGTCCAACAACCCGAAGATGCAATTCATCTTCCAAATGCAACAGTTTATCCTTTTCGCTTTGCAGCATTTTCTTTACCGGAATGCCCGTCCAACGGCTTACCACATCGGCAATATCTTCGCTGTCAACCTCTTCTTTAATCAACGCATGAACGCCTTGCATGGCAGCCAGTTTGGTTTGAAGCTGCCCAATTTGTTCTTCTGCCGCTTTTACTTTTCCGTAGCGAATCTCTGCCACAAGTCCGTAATCGCCATCGCGTTCAGCCCGTTCGGCCTGGTATTTTAAGTCTTCAATTTCTATTTTGGTTTGCTGAATGCTGTCAATCAGTTGCTTTTCACTCGACCATTTGGCGCGCATTTCCTTACTTTCTTCTTTCAAATTGGCTATTTCTTCGTTCAGTTGCGCCAACTTCCGGGTATCATTTTCGCGTTTGATGGCTTCGCGTTCAATTTCCAATTGCTTGATATTACGGTCAATTTTATCCAGTTCTTCCGGCACAGAATCTACTTCCAGCCGTAGTTTAGCAGCCGCTTCGTCCATTAAGTCAATGGCTTTATCGGGCAAGAAACGATTGGTAATATACCGACTCGACAATTCCACCGCAGCAATAATAGCATCATCTTTAATCCGCACTTTGTGGTGATTCTCATAACGCTCTTTCAGTCCACGCAATATAGAGATGGTACTCGGAATGTCCGGTTCGTCAACATTTACAATCTGGAAACGACGTTCCAATGCCTTATCTTTTTCAAAATACTTTTGATATTCGTCCAGCGTAGTAGCACCTATTGCCCGCAACTCACCACGAGCCAAAGCAGGTTTCAGAATGTTGGCGGCATCCATGGCTCCATCACTTTTGCCTGCTCCCACCAGGGTATGAATTTCGTCGATAAACAATATCACTTCACCTTCGGCTTTGATAACTTCATTCACCACTGCTTTCAATCGTTCTTCAAACTCACCTTTGTACTTGGCTCCGGCAATTAATGCACCCATATCCAGCGAGAAAATCTGTTTCGATTTCAGGTTTTCGGGCACATCACCACGCACAATACGATGTGCCAATCCTTCGGCAATGGCTGTTTTTCCCACACCCGGCTCACCTATCAGAATAGGATTGTTCTTGGTCCTACGGCTCAGAATTTGCAACACACGACGAATTTCCTCGTCACGTCCAATCACAGGATCAAGTTTTCCGGCACGGGCTTGTTCGTTAAGGTTGATGGCGTATTTGTTCAGCGCGTTGTAGCTTTCTTCAGCCGAAGCCGAGTCTGCTTTTGCACCTTTACGAAGCTCCATAATTGCTTTTTGTAATTCATTCTCCGAAATACCGGCATCTTTCAACACTTTTGTCAACGCATTCTTTTCAGCCGTAAATGCCAATAACAAATACTCCAACGACACAAACTGATCGCCGGCTTTGGAAGAAAGTATAGTTGCTTTTTGTAAGACTGCATTGGTTTCACGGCTCAGGTAAGGCTCACCACCCGAAACACGAGGAAACGAACTAATCATACTATCAGTTATCGCTTGTAATGAGACTAAATTCACATCCAGTTTTCCAAATAAAAATTGAGTCAAATCTTCTCCTTTAGTAAGCAAAGCTTTAAACAAATGAGGTGTTTCAACCACTTGTTGACCATTGGATTGTACCAGTTCGATGGCTTCCTGTATGGCTTCCTGCGATTTAAGCGTAAAATTATTGAAGTTCATGATTAAGATATTTTAAATTACTATCATTCATTCTATTAATGATAATTATCGACGAGAATAACGGAACTCTTATTCTCGTCGATTTAATATTTATCAAATTCATAACCAAACATAATAATCGGCTATAATGTCAAAAATAAAAGTATAATCTACTGTACAACAAGACAATATTGCAGATTATCAGCTCTTTTGGCAGGTAATACACAAATCAATATTTTTAATAAGTGACAACTAGATAACAATTCTTTCACTTTTTATCATTTTTCGTTTTTTTATTCACAAAAAAAACTAACTTTGTCGCACTATAAAATCTTACAATCGCAAACATAATCTTAAATTTAGTAATTCACTATGAGTAACACGAAAAGAGTTTATACTTTTGGTAATGGACAAGCCGAAGGTAAAGCAGACATGAAAAACTTGCTCGGAGGAAAAGGAGCAAATCTCGCTGAAATGAATTTAATTGGAGTGCCGGTACCTCCCGGTTTTACTATCACTACTGATGTTTGTACCGAATATTTTACATTGGGCAAAGACAAGGTGGTAGAACTTTTGAAACCTGAAGTGGAAAAAGCAATTGCCGGAGTTGAAAAACTTATGAATTCAAAATTTGGTGATATTGAAAATCCATTGTTAGTTTCAGTTCGTTCGGGTGCTCGTGCTTCCATGCCCGGCATGATGGACACTATTTTAAATTTAGGATTGAACGATGCAGTTGTTGAAGGTTTAATACGCAAAACCGGAAATGCCCGCTTTGCCTGGGATTCTTATCGCCGCTTCATACAAATGTATGGCGACGTGGTTTTAGGTTTGAAACCTGCGAATAAAAATGATATTGATCCTTTTGAAGAAATTATTGAATACGTAAAAAAAAGTCGTGGGGTTGAATTAGACACACAACTTTCGGTAGACGATTTAAAAGAATTGGTTACCAAGTTTAAAGCAGCTGTATTGAAACAAACCGGACATAATTTTCCGGATTCGGCATACGAACAACTTTGGGGAGCGGTGTGCTCTGTATTTGATTCGTGGATGAATGACCGCGCCATTCTATATCGCAAAATGGAAAATATTCCTGCCGAATGGGGAACAGCAGTTAGCGTGCAATCCATGGTATTCGGAAATATGGGAGAAACTTCGGCCACCGGAGTTTGTTTTTCGCGTGATGCTGCTACCGGCGAAGATAATTTTATTGGTGAATACCTGATTAATGCACAGGGTGAAGATGTAGTTGCCGGAATACGCACACCACAACAAATCACCAAACTAGGCTCTCAACGTTGGGCTGTATTGGCAGGAGTTTCAGAAGCAGATCGCAGTGCGAAATATCCTTCGATGGAAGAAGCAATGCCATCGATTTACAAAGAATTAGATGAAATCCAGACCAAACTGGAAAACCACTATAAAGATATGCAGGACATGGAATTTACCGTTCAGGAAGGTAAACTCTGGTTCTTGCAAACTCGTAACGGAAAACGTACAGGTGCTGCCATGGTGAAAATTGCCATTGATATGTTCCATCAAGGAATTATCGATGAAAAATCGGCCATCCTGCGTATCGATCCAAACCGTTTGGATGAACTACTCCACCCTGTTTTCGACATAAAAGCCATTCAGGAATCAAAACTTGTTGCCAAAGGTCTGGCTGCATCGCCCGGAGCAGCTTCCGGCCGTGTAGTATTCAATGCCGATGATGCTGCCGAATGGGCTTCCAGTGGCGAAAAAGTAATTATGGTACGTGTTGAAACTTCGCCCGAAGATTTAGCAGGAATGGCCGCTGCACAGGGTATTTTGACTGCTCGTGGTGGTATGACATCCCACGCTGCAGTTGTGGCTCGTGGCATGGGTAAATGCTGTGTTTCGGGTGCCGGAACTTTGAAAATTGATTATGCCGCCAAAACAATCGAAGTGGATGGGTTGACCATAAAAGAAGGCGATTATATTTCGCTTAACGGTTCGACAGGTGATATTTTCTTAGGAAAAGTCGGAACAAAAGAAGCTGAACTTGATGCTGATTTTGCAGAACTAATGACTTTGACCGATAAATACGCCCGAATGACAGTTCGTACCAATGCAGATACACCACACGATGCAGAAGTGGCCCGGAAATTTGGCGCAACCGGAATTGGACTTTGCCGCACTGAGCATATGTTCTTCGAAGGTGAAAAGATCAAAGCCATGCGTGAAATGATTCTGGCTAAAGATGAAGCCGGTAGACGTGTTGCGCTGGCTAAAATCCTTCCTTATCAGGAAGCTGACTTTGAAGGTATTTTTGAAGCAATGGCCGGTTGCCCCGTAACAGTACGTCTTATTGATCCACCGTTGCACGAATTTGTTCCTCACGATGAAAAAGGTCAACAGGAAATGGCTGAAACAATGGGTGTTTCTATAAAAGTAATCAAACAACGAGTTGATGCACTTCACGAACAAAACCCGATGTTAGGTCATCGTGGTTGTCGCTTAGGAATCACATTCCCTGAAATCACCGAAATGCAAACCCGTGCCATTCTGGGAGCTGCTTTAGTATTAAAGAAAAAGGGAATTAAAGTTCTTCCGGAAATTATGGTTCCTTTGGTTGGTATAAAATTCGAGTTCAACGAACAAGATAAAATTATTCGCGACACGGCTGCTAAGTTATTTGAAGAAAGAGGCGACAGCATCGAATTTAAAGTTGGAACTATGATTGAAATTCCAAGAGCTGCACTGACTGCAGAAAGAATTGCCGAAAAGGCCGAATTTTTCTCTTTTGGCACCAATGATTTAACACAGATGACTTTTGGTTATTCGCGCGACGATATTGCGTCATTCCTGCCTATTTATCTTGAAAAGAAAATTCTGAAAGCAGATCCATTTCAGGTTCTCGATCAAAATGGAGTTGGGCAATTGGTACAAATGGCAACAGAAAAAGGTCGCTCCATACGTCCAGATCTTAAAGTAGGTATTTGTGGCGAACATGGCGGCGAACCATCATCAGTTGAATTCTGCCACAGAGTTGGATTGAACTATGTAAGCTGCTCGCCTTTTCGTGTGCCAATAGCAAGATTGGCTGCTGCTCAGGCCGCATTGAAAAATTAATTTATTAATTATGTCAACAAAAAAGGCTGTTTCGATAAATCGAAACAGCCTTTTTTATAAAGATTAAAGACTTATACAGTCAATATTTTTTCATAATCCTCTACAGAAGCTCCATTTAAACAAGCTTCTATAATTTCATGTCCTTTAGAATTAAGCTCAGGAGTAAGGTATTGTTTCAACTCATCTTTGAAGAACTCAAACAATTTTTCGGCACCGGCATCATAACCTTCCTTGCCCATTTCAGGTTGTTTCTGAACCTGTAAGAAACGTGAAGGAATTTTAGCTCCTTCAATAGTCAAATAGTTTAACTCGTAACCCAATAGCGGACAGCGGGCAGGTTGATACTGATCTTTGCGAAGTTTAGCATTTCCACGACGAGTCAGGTATTCACGCATCATTAATTGTGGCTTAAAACCAACCTTCCAAACACCGATATATTGGTTCGGAACCAACGTAAACATTGTATTTGGAGTTTTGATAATCTGATCGAGCAACATATTAGCATGATGAACTCGTTTACCTGTTGCAAATGGCCAATAAGAACCAACACCTTCAGAACCCATTCCGGTACCACCACCAATAATGCTTGGATTGGCATGACCACGCGGTGAAACTAATCTCCACAACCACGCCAAAGCTGGCGGAAGTAGATGGAATATTCCAATAATGCCATAATTTGGATTTTCAAGTGAACTAGGAGGAGTTCTAACTCCAAAACTACGCACGTCTACAGAAACTGCAGTACCAACTACATTTGGCACAATATCACGAGGCAAAACCACTCGTGGGTTCGGACAACGTTTACCCGGCGCATCTTCAATGTGATCCCAAATCAATGCTGTGCTTCCAGGGGTAGATTGAATATTGAGAAACAACAACGGTTTGGAAGGTTTGATGGTGATTTTTTCCAGAGTCGGATCGTCACCATATTCATTAACACCGTCAACACGAACAAACCATGAATTCTCTGCATCAATCACAGATAGTTTACCATTATCTTTCTGAATGCTGGGATGACACATACCCATATCATCTGTAACCGGCTTAAAAGACGAAAATAGTGGTAAGGTAATCAGACGACTTTCTCCTGAAATTGAGTTTTTACCAATCAATACCTGACCATCTTCCTCACGAATAATGTGTTGTAACATTTCACTCTTACCACCACCGCTGGCACCTTCGTGCATGAAAGTGGTGATATTGTCATATGGACTAATTACCTGTACAGTAGAGCAGTGAGTTGTAATCCAACCTTCTTTTTCTCCTTTTGCCAGCAATGCTCCATATAATCCTTTTTTGGCACTCGGCCCGGGATAAAGGTTGTAAGCAAAAATATCATGACGATTGCTCGTGCGATTGTGAACCACAATTTGTTTTCCATCGAAATGAGTATGACGGAAAGTTGGAGCCACATATAGAACTGAATCTATTGAAAAGTCTTCAGAAAGCGAATCCACAGGCATCATTACCTGCAACATAGCCAGCCCCATAGCAAAGAAACCCGCATTAGCCGGACAAATGGCAATGCCACCAACACCGATATCTTCCCTTCCGGCAAAATAAAAGAACACAGCCAGTTCCTGCGATTTCAACCAATCAAAAGTTTCAGCCTTTAATGACGAAAATTCATAACCGAATTTTCCTTTAAACGTATCTTTATCTGTCGGATCATTATCGGCAATAGCCATCGTTTCAGGATCGCGGCGACGCATATACGGATCAGTAAAATTAGCAGAGATACCATTTGTTACCTTATGGACTATTGCTTCAGTATAGCTCCCTTTTCCGGGAATATCATAATTTACTTCAAACGACAAATCACCGTTTCCGCCCACGGCAATAGCTTGTAATTCTTCTACCGAATTGTATACAGTGTAACCGACACAATTATCCAATACATTTTTTACCTCTTCAGGGAGAGCAATACCTTTTTTACTTAATTCATTTTCTAAATCACTCATACTAAACTATTCATTAACTAAAACAACAACCCGGTACTAATACCTTTAATTTATATAAAACATTATCAATAATGACTATTTGGCGAAATGCACAAAATTTCACTGATACCTCCGTATACATTTTCAAACCTAAAATTACGTCTTGTATTAAAATATATGCTGTCTCCGACTTGTATTATGTAACTTTTATTATCTATTTCAAACTGAATTTCTCCAGTCAATACATAGCCATACATATAACCAGAAAACATATTAAATAAATCGGCACTGTTCGATTTCTCTTGAAGACGTAATAGAAAGGGTTCAATTTGCTTGTTCAGCTCGTGCTGCGAAAGCAAATACATTCTGGCTTCAAACTCATTTTCACAAACCAACAATTTTTCGTCTCTTCTGAAAACAGGATTACTCACTACCGATTCATTTTCACCAATCAACTCACCAACTGTAGTCTGCAGCTTTTCGGCAATCATTTTCAGCGTTAACACAGATGGATATGACTTAGCTCGTTCTATTTGTGATAATGCACTCGAGCTGATTCCAACCTTTTTTGCTAAATCATTCAACTGCATTGACTGCTGCTCACGTATTCGTTTTATTCTTTCACCTATACGATCCATACATTCTGACTTAAGTTCAGCAAAGATACAAATTATTAATATATTAAGTGTGGCTTAATATATTAAATTATGCTTCATTTTCGAATTTGTTAATTCAGAATAAAAAACTCGCAGTTGAATGGATAAATCCATTCAACTGCGAGTTGTATTTTCAATATTGAGACGTAATATAAAATTCCTTATTTTTTCTTTTGTCCCCGTGTTTTAGGTTTTTTGTATTTAATCTTCATGGCTTCCGGCCGTCTGACTTTCATATTTACTTTTTTGTTTTTATCTTTCTTTTCGTGAAAAGCGGCACCACCTTCTTCTTTTTTGGGAATAGAGACCAAGGTGTTTTTCATTTTAACCTGAGGCATTTCATCTAAAGTCAACTCCTTGGACACAATTACTTCTTCCGGTAAAGATGTAATTGGAATTTTTCGATTCATCAAAGCCTCAATTGCTTCACGATTTTCTTTATCTGCTTTTGTTATAAAAGTCAAAGCAACACCATTTTTATCAGCACGACCAGTACGACCAATACGGTGCATATAATTTTCGGGCACTTCAGGAACATCAAAATTCAGTACATGTGACACGTCCGAAATATCCAATCCACGGGCAACAATATCAGTAGCAATCAACACTCTAAAATTACTCTCTTTAAAACTACGCATAGTTTCGAAGCGGTTATTCTGACTCTTATTGGAGTGAATTACTCCAAATTGTTCTGGAAATTTTGGTGAAATTTGTTCGAATAAAGCATCAGCCAGTTTTTTCGTTGAAGTAAAAACCAACACTTTTGAAAATTCAGGTTGGTTAACCAGCAGGAATTCCAACATATTTACTTTCGTGTAAAAATTAGGAACACGAAATCCAATCTGTTTAATTTTCTCAAGCGGGGTTCCTGTTGGAGCAGCCTCTATTTCAAGTGGTTCCACAAAAAAATCATGAACCAAATTTTTTAACTCTTCTGATATAGTTGCCGAGAACATGAGGTTCTGACGTTTTGGTGGCAACAAATCGATAATACGAACCAATTGAGGACGAAAACCAAGATTCAACATTTCATCTACTTCGTCAATTACAAATCGCTTTATTGACTTCAACTTCAGACTTCCGTTCAATGCCAAATCCAACAAACGCCCGGGAGTAGCCACTAACACATCCACACCTGCTACTACAAGCGGAGTTTGACGAATCATATTCACCCCACCATACACACCAACCACACGCACACTCATGTAAGTAGTAAGTTTTTCAACTTGTTCTACCACCTGAATAACTAACTCACGCGTTGGAACTACTACTAAAATCTGAGGGTGTTTTTCCTTAGTAAACTTCAGTTGACGAATGCAAGGGAGTAAATAAGCAATGGTTTTACCTGTTCCGGTTTGTGCAATTCCAACCACATCTCTGCCGGACATGATAACCGGATAAGCTTTTTCCTGAATAGTAGTTGGTTGAGTTAATCCCAGATCAGCAAGGGCATTCAACAAGGGATTACTAATATTTAAATCTGTAAAATTCATTTGTGTTTTTTGTTTAAGCGGCACAAAGATACTCTTATTCCTTCAATAAACATAGAATGAACCTTGAGCACTTAATACAAAATGAAGTAAATCAGGCATTAATTATCAATTATCCATCATGAATTTATAAATAATCATGGTGCCAATCGGGTTATTCTCCACTCACCGGATTCCAATGAAAAAAGCAAACGATCGTGCAAACGATTAATTCGTCCTTGCCAAAATTCAATAGAAGTTGGCTTTACAGCATAACCTCCCCAATGTGGTGGTTTTGGCACATCATCTCCAAACTTCTGTTGATAATATTGAAATTGCTGTTCCAAAAAATCGCTGGAGTGTACTTGCTGGCTTTGCGGTGATGCCCAGGCACTTATCTGACTATCAATTGGCCTTGATTTAAAATAGGAGGTTGAAAGCACCTCACTGATTTTTTCAACTGTTCCCTCAATTCTAACTTGTCGTTCTAATACCGACCAGAAAAAAACAATTGAAACCCGATTATTCTGGGATATTTGTTGAGCCTTATGACCCTCATAATTAGTATAAAACACAAAACTTTCATGCATAAACTCTTTAAGCAAAACCACTCTTGAATGAGGCTGACAATGTTCATCTACAGTTGAAAGAATCATGGCCGTTGGCTCAGTTTGTTCACTTTCAATGGCTTGCTGAAGCCAAACTTCAAACTGATCAAAAGGATTCTTTAATATATTTTGTTCATCCAGTGTAGAAAACAAATATTGTTTACGAATATCGCGAAGCATATTATTTTAAAATTTAATCAAAAACAATTTGTTTCTAGGTTAAACAATTCTATGTTCAATAGGTTTAAAAAAGGAAATTAAAAACTGATTAAAACCTGTGTATTTTTACTACTGTTCGTCAATTATTTTGCTGTAAACTATCAAGTTGAAACTTTCAATATAAAGTCAATTATTGTTGAAATCTTTTCAATGATTCATAGTCATTTTTCAAAAGAAAAAAGTACTTTTGGGGCACGAAAAATTAAAACTATCCTCGTTATGAAAGACTTGCTACAAGCCCGTCACATTGGTGTTTCTGAACAAGACGAAGCTTTTATGCTTCAAACAGTTGGCGTAAAAAGCCTTGATGAACTTATTGATCAAACAATACCTGCATCGATTCGTCTAAACAAATCAATTGAGCTTCCCGAGCCGTTGACAGAGCATCAATATGCAGAGCACATTGCAGAAATTGGTTCTAAAAATAAACTTTTCACTTCGTATATCGGACAAGGATGGTATGACACCTGTACACCAGCTGTAATTCAGCGTAATATATTTGAAAATCCATCTTGGTACACTTCTTACACACCCTATCAAGCAGAAATTTCACAGGGTCGATTGGAAGCATTGTTGAATTTCCAAACAGCTGTTTGTGATTTTACGGGAATGCCACTTGCCAACGCTTCACTGCTTGATGAAGCTACTGCTGCTGCCGAAGCAGCAACCATGATGTTGAATCTTCGCAGCAGGGAACAAGTAAAAAATGGCTCCAATATACTCTTTGTAGATCAAAATACATTCACTTCAATTTTAGCTGTATTGCATACACGCGCCGAAGCACAGGGCATTAAACTGGAAATTGGTGATTATGCCGGCATGAAGTTTACTGATAAACATTTTGGAGCAATAATTCAATATCCAAATGCAAATGGGAATATTGAAAACTATGCTGATTTTGTTACTGAAGCTCATGCTGCTGGATGTAAAGTTGCCGTTGATGCGGACATTTTGAGCTTAGCATTATTGACCCCTCCGGGAGAATGGGGCGCTGACATAGTTTTTGGATCAACACAACGCTGGGGAATTCCTATGGGATTTGGCGGTCCGTCGGCAGCTTTTTTTGCTACTCGTGATGAATTTAAACGCGATATGCCGGGAAGAATTATTGGCATAAGCAAAGATATAAACGGCAAAACCGCTTTACGTATGGCTTTGCAAACCCGCGAACAACATATTAAACGTGAAAAGGCCACTTCAAATATTTGTACGGCTCAAGCTTTACTTGCCTCTATGGCTGGCATGTACACCGTTTATCACGGCGCAACCGGCATTAAAACTATTGCACAGCGCATTCACGCTATTGCCACTTATATAAATGAAATTTTACCGGTTTACGAATTTACACAAGAAAATGAAACATTTTTCGATACGCTGAAAATCAGTTTGCCTGATAATGTTTCTGTTGAGGAATTTAAAGCAATTGCATTAGAATACGAAGTGAACTTTCATTATTTTGAAACTGGTGAAATCGGAATCAGCTTTGATGAAACTACCGAAATAAACGATGTAAACGCCCTGATTGAAATTCTGGCTTCCGCTGTTGAAAATGCAGCTGTTTATGCCGAAGAAGAAGATTTGGAAAATTTGAACAGTCTGGACGAAGCGCTGGAACGCAAGTCTCCATATTTGTCAAACGAAGTATTTAATCAATATCAGAGTGAAACGGAAATGATGCGCTACATCAAGAAATTGGAAAGACGCGATATTTCATTGACACATTCCATGATTTCGTTAGGATCATGCACCATGAAACTGAATGCAGCTTCAGAAATGTTGCCTATGAGCCGTGCTGAATTTGGTGGAATGCACCCACTTGCTCCTGCCAACCAAACCGAAGGTTACAACGAAATGATTTCGGAACTGGAAAAATATCTGACAGTAATTACCGGGTTTACGTCATGCAGCATGCAACCAAATTCCGGTGCCGCCGGTGAATATGCAGGACTGATAACTATCCGCGAATACTTCAAAGCGAAAGGTGAAACACAACGAAACACGATACTTATTCCGGCTTCAGCCCATGGCACAAACCCTGCAAGTGCAGCACAAGCAGGTTTTAATATTGTGGTAGTGAAATGCGACGACGGTGGAAATACAGACCTGAACGACTGGAATGAAAAAGCAGAAGCCAACAAAAATACTCTGGCTGGATGCATGATTACTTATCCTTCTACACACGGAATTTTCGAAGCACACATTAAAGAAATGTGCGAAACAATTCACCAAAATGGCGGACAAGTTTATATGGACGGTGCCAATATGAATGCACAGGTAGGCCTTACCAATCCAGGTACAATTGGAGCCGACGTGTGTCACTTAAACCTACATAAAACATTTGCCATTCCTCACGGAGGAGGTGGTCCGGGCGTAGGTCCTATTTGCGTAGCTGAACATTTGGCAGCGTTTCTTCCAAGTAAAACTTATGGTCTAAACACTGTTTCGGCAGCACCATACGGAAGTGCAAGTGTAACAGCCATTACGTACGGATATATTCGCATGATGGGTGAAGCAGGCTTAACGCATTCGACAAAAATTGCTATTTTAAATGCCAATTATCTGGCAGCAAGACTGAAAGATAGTTACGGAGTACTTTACACCGGCGAAAACGGACGTGTTGGTCACGAACTCATTTTGGAAGCCCGAAACTTCAAAGCAACTTCTGGCGTAACAGAAACCGACATTTCAAAACGATTGATGGATTATGGTTTCCACGCTCCTACCCTCTCATTTCCTGTTCATGGTACGTTGATGATAGAGCCAACAGAAAGCGAATCGTTGGCTGAGCTTGACCGTTTTGCAGAAGCTATGTTGCAGATTTATGCAGAAATAAAAGAAGTTGAAAACGGAACTGCTGATGCTACCGATAATGTATTGCTAAACGCTCCTCATCCGGAATACTCCATTGTATCTGAAGATTGGAATCATCCTTATAGCCGCACAAAAGCTGCATATCCAACTGCTTGGGTAGCTGAAAATAAATTTTGGACAAACGTAGCTCGTATCGATAACGGTTATGGCGACAGGAATTTGGTATGTACCTGTCAAGCCTGGAAATAGAAATCTATATAAAGAAATGAGGCTTTTTAAAATAAAAATTTAGACAGCCTCATTTCAATTATCCTAATTAACCAGAATCAGATGAATTTGAAATTTGAATTATTGAAGTATCAAATAAATTACTATAAAAGGCATTGCTGATTTAACTATTCCCTACGTCAATTAAAATATAGAATACATGATTCCTGATAATTACGAATTGAGGAAATAACTAAATTGCAAAGAGAGAAGATTCAAAAAATCAAAACACCCATGAATTGTACCAATGTCGAAACACGGCAGATCATTACAAAATCGCTAGGTTAGAAGAACCCAGAAAACAGATTGCACAAATGAATGGATTGTCTATATAAAATTAAGGGAATAGAACTGAGAACAAATTTTATCAGAGATTTTAATACCAACAATTATGACAAATAGGATTTTTAGTCAAGTTGTATGTTATCATTAATTCGTTGGTACCGATGGAGCTGCGGTTGATTCCACTCACATCGTAATCGTAACTGTAGGATAAATGAATGGCATCACTCAAATCGAATCCAAGTATTACGCCCACTTCACTACCGGTTCTGAAAAACAATCCCAAATCAAACAAATCTGGAGTATCTTTCAACCCAGATCGCTGCGCGACTTTAAAATAACTGGTCAAATTAAATTCAGCCTGATACATGTTGGAATACTGAATACCACACACTCCCAATCCAAAGTTCACCAAATCGTTGGAAACCTGCCTATACCGCCCGTACAAAAAGTTTGTATTGGTCTGGTATTTATGATTATTGGAAAAAACAGAGAATAAGTTCTGACTGGATGCGCCAAACCTGAAGGATTTACTGGTAACTTCTATCCCAATATCTGCATTGAAATTATTTTCTGAAAATAAATCCTGATAAGCTTCCGGGTCGTAGTCGGTAGATAAATTTACCTTAGAAACATCATAACTTAAGCTCTGATAGTTCACTCCCATGCCAAAATGCAACTGCCATTCATTTTCCATTTTCAACGCATAAGCATAGGTAAAATCGATATTAGTTATGGACGAATAACCAATCTTATCTTGCACTGCGATTAATCCAATTTGTGTATTCATAGCATCAAGATATGTACTACCCGAAGCGAAAAAAGTCATTGGAGCTCCTGTTACCCCTATCCATTGTTTACGAGCCGCCATACTGAAAACTGCTTGATATTTATCATAAATAGTAGCTGGATTAATATAATGAGCGTTACCCCAATAATTATTCAATCGTATATTGGATTGAGCAAGTATCAGTAAACTCATTAGACTAAACACCACTATAAACAGGTTCTTTCTCATAAATAATATGTGCTATCGGGCAACCATTAAGTATCCTTCTTTGGTTTTGATGTGATCTTCTGAATTATAATACAGAATATAAAAATAAGTACCTTTGGAAACAGGTTTATTGTTGTAATTTCCATCCCAACCATCAAAACTATCAAAAAGCATAATACCATTCCGGTTATATATTTTTACGTGCCAGCCTTTCATAAAAACATCGTTATAACTATCTCCATTTGGAGTTATTGTGTTTGGGACATCGATAGTGGTAATTTTAGTAACAACAGTACTATCACAACCATAAGCAGTTTTTAAAATATCTGTGTAAGTTCCTGCCTGATCATAAGAATGACCATCAATTGTATAAGCATCTCCCTTTATCAGCAGAACATCATTATTCATATGATAATTTGAATTAACAGTCAAATTAAGAACAGCAGTACTATCAATTCCATATTGAGTCAACAAATGAGCAGTATATTTTCCCGTCACACTATAATTAATTCCATTGAACAAGTAACTATCTCCATCGCAAATTGAAACATCTTTAGTGGAAGAAGAAGGAGTTTTAACCATTAAAAATAATGTAGCTGTACTATCACATCCGACAGAATTGACAAAATGCGTAGTGCAAATATGAATCCCCTCTTCGGTATAAGTTGTCTGATTCCAAACAACTGGTAATTTAGTGGAACTCACAATTAGATGAGTAGTTGAAACAGAGGGCTTATTAACTGATATTTTTAAAATAGCCATGCTATCACAACCTGCTTTATTGATGAAATGTTTAATATAGGTTCCCGCAATGCTATATGCCGTGCCATTAAATATGTATGAATCTCCGAAACAAATGGAAGAATTAGTGGTAGAACTTGTCGGCAATTTAATATTAAGATTCAAAGTAGCAGTACTATCGCAACCAGCTTTATTAATTAAATGTTTTATATAGGTTCCTGATGTACTGTATGCCGTACCATTAAATGTATATGATTCTCCTTGGCAAATGGAAGAATTAGTGGTGGAACTTGTCGGTAATTCAATATTCAGGTTTAAAGTAGCAGTACTATCGCAACCAGCTTTATTAATCAAATGTTTAGTATAAACTCCAGATATGCTATAATTTGTCCCATTGAAAACGTATGATTCTCCCTGGCAAATGTCAGCATTAGTAGTAGAAGCTGTTGAGTATTTAACCGACAAATTTAATATGGCAATACTATCACAACCTACAGCATTAACTAAATGTTTTAGATAAATACCTGCAACATTATATATAGTTCCATTAAAGGTATATAAATCTCCCTGACAAATAGATGAATTAGTAATTGAACTAGTAGGAGAATTGACTATTATTATGGCACTCCCTGACTGAAGGTTGCTGCAAGCGGTACTGCCGGCATCCTGTACACTTACCAGATTGTAGGTATAGGTTCCACTGGTGGTAGTGGGTTGGGCTACCGTGACACTGTTGCCACTGGTGGTGGTAACCGTTTGGGTGCTGCCGCCGTTTACCGTATAGCTAAAGGTATAAGGAGCAGTGCCGGTTGCACCTGTAAAAGTAATATCCGGTGAACTTGCATTCTGGCAAACAGCTGTTGTGCCGGCTATTGTAGCTGTTGGAAGTGGATTCACCGTAATTATGGCACTCCCTGACTGAAGGTTGCTGCAAGCGGTAC
>Ga0209123_1000104_pt1 | contig 137707 bp, 111 predicted proteins | sample BarGraIncu00431A_FD_184500 | JGI IMG/M metagenome (GOLD analysis project Ga0209123, IMG submission 184500) | Arctic peat soil microbial communities from Barrow, Alaska, USA - Barrow Graham LP Incubations 004-31A (SPAdes) (version 2) | ecosystem: Environmental > Terrestrial > Soil > Wetlands >... | reverse complement strand
GCGCCACCATGCACAAGCAAGGGGCTAACGTCTATGACTCACTTGTAGCCGTATTCAAGGGTGCAACGCCTCAGCCTTGTTTCGGCTGAATCGTGTTGTGTTGCCTGAAATCGGGGTGAGTAGTTACCTCGCTATTAACTAAATAGCTAGCCACGCCCATTGCACTTGGCCTGCAAGCTATTTAGTTAATGTCTCGCTTACCCTCCCCCAGCAAAGAACAAATCGCTGAGCTTGAGCCTCTGGCCCGCCTCGGGCTGGACCGCATCATCGTCGTTTCCACTCGCCAACAAGCCGATCAGGCTTTTGAGTTGCTCCGCAAAAACACCGTGCTGGGGTTTGATACGGAGTCCAAGCCCACCTTTGTCAAAACGGAAGTCTCGGCTGGCCCGCATGTGGTTCAGTTTTCTACGTTGCAAACGGCTTATGTCTTTCAGCTGCACGACGCGGCTTGTTGCGAAATTGTCTCGGCCCTCCTGATTTCAGATTCCATCATCAAAGTGGGTTTTGGCCTGGCTGGTGACCATGTTCAGATCATGCGAACCTTGGGTGTTCAGCCCAAGAAAGTGCTCGACCTCAACGAAATCTTCAGAAAACAAGGCTACCCAAAAGAGCTGGGTGTCAGAGGTGCCGTGGCCGTGGTGTTCAATCGCCGTTTTATGAAATCGCGAAAAGCCACCACCTCCAACTGGTCGAACCGGCAACTCACTGAAAGCCAGATTATTTACGCTGCCAACGACGCCTGGGCAGCCATCAAGGTGTACGACGCGCTGCGCTGAAAACGTTGGCCGGTGTTGATTAAATCAGCCACTAGCCCCCGTGCTCATTGCGTGAGCAGCTACTAATTTAATAGCGACTGGTTTAACTTCAATTACGCTACTTGGGCTTCGCCAGTCTGGCTGCGGGTGAGCGCCAGGCGATTGATACCACTGAGCAAGGCTTTGAGCGAGGCCGTGATGATGTTGGAGTCGAGACCGACACCGTAGCAATCGCGCCCACCTGCGGGGTGTGCCAGCTCCATGAAGGCGCAGGCTTGTGCGTTGCCGCCCTCGCCGCTCGGACTGGTGGAGCGCTCTTCATAACTACGAACCTGCACCATGATGCCGATGCCTTGCAAAGCATGCACTGCAGCGTCAATCGGGCCGTTGCCCTCGCCTGTGAGCAGATGCGGAACGCCATCGACTTCGACCGCCAGCCGGATGCCTTGCGCAGCGCCGTTTTCAAACAGATGATGTTCCACATAGCGCACCGGACGGTCACATTCAAGGTAAGTGCGCGAGAACAAATGCCAAATATCAGCACTGCTCATCTCAACACCCTGACTGTCGGCCTGCTTTTGCACCTCGCCCGAAAACTCCACCTGCAAGCGGCGCGGCATGACAATGCCATAGCCGGTCTCGAGCAAGTAAGCCACACCACCTTTGCCGGACTGGCTGTTGATGCGGATGATCGAGTCATAGCTGCGGCCCACGTCAGCCGGGTCAATTGGCAGATAAGGCACGCTCCACAGCGCATCGGGCTGCTGGGCTGCAAAGCCTTTTTTGATGGCGTCCTGATGCGAGCCAGAAAAAGCGGTGAACACCAGGTCGCCCACATACGGGTGACGCGGGTGAATCGGCAGGCGGGTGCAGTATTCGGTGGTGCGGGCAATAGCGTTGATGTCGGAAAAATCCAGCTTGGAGTCAACACCCTGCGTTTGCATATTGAGCGCCAGGGTCACCAAATCCACATTGCCGGTGCGCTCGCCATTGCCAAACAGGCAACCCTCGACCCGGTCGGCACCGGCCATCAGACCCAGCTCGGCAGCGGCTACGGCGGTACCCCGGTCGTTGTGCGGGTGCAGGCTGATGATGACGCTGTCGCGGCGCGCCAGATTGCGGTGCATCCACTCGATCTGGTCGGCGTAAATATTGGGCGTGGCCACCTCCACCGTGGTCGGCAGGTTCAGGATGACCTTGTTGTCCGGCGTGGCGCCCCAGGCGGCAGTGACCGCATTGCACACCTCCAGCGCAAAGTCGAGCTCGGTGGCGGTGAATGTTTCGGGGCTGTATTGCAGAACCCATTCGGTTTCGGGCTGCTCGCTGGCCAGTTGTTTGATCAACTTGACCGCCTCCACCGCCATCTCGACGACTTCCGCCTTGCCCAAGCCAAAAACGGTTTCGCGGAACGGTTTCGAGGTCGCGTTATAGACATGGACGATGGCGCGGCGCGCGCCTTTGAGCGACTCCATGGTGCGGCGCACCAGGTGTTCGCGTGCCTGCGTCAGCACTTCAATCGTCACGTCCTGGGGAATGTGACCGCCCTCGATCAACTCGCGGACGAAACCAAATTCGGTGTCAGAGGCAGACGGAAAAGCCACCTCGATTTCCTTGAACCCGATCTCGCACAACATGCTGAACATGCGCATCTTGCGCTCGGCATTCATCGGCTCAAACAGCGCCTGGTTGCCGTCACGCAGATCGGTACTCATCCAAACCGGCGCCGTGGTGATCGTGCGGCCAGGCCATTGACGGTCAGCCAGCGCAACGGCGGGAAATGGAACGTACTTGGCGGCAGGGTGATTCGACATGTTTGGGGACTCCTTAAATGCAATGCTATTTCTATGACAGCTATCTTAGCCAAGGTGTTGCAGCATTAGATTGCGTTGTTTGCTCTAATTTATAAATAAATTGGCATAAACAACCTACATTTACATAAATTCAGCATTTTTATGCTTATACATAAAATTAGACGCAATTCAAGAGCTGTCAGCGGCATTCATCCCAGAGCCCATGAACATCCTGCGCATCAATGTCAATGAGATGCCAGTCTGACTGGCGTGCCATCAATGTCTACACCCAAACGATCCATACAAAATCAGCCTCCAGCTCCCGTTGAACAAGCGTGAGAAGCTATCAAATAGATAGCGACTGGTACATCATCCCTGCAAGCGAATCGCAGCGTCAACTCGCGAACCGCCGCTGTAGCAACTCGACCACCGCCTCAAAGTTATCCGCACTGAGCGCGGCCCCGCGCGGCATCAAAACATCGGCAGCCCAAGTCAGCATGTCTGCTGAATGGTGCTCAAAGTCATGAATCATCATCAGCGCATGACGGGTTGAATCGCCCCAAGCCAGTGGGTCCAACCCATGGGTGGCAGCTTCAAGCCGTTCACGCTCAGACTTCCAATGCTGTGCAACGGCCAAGCGGGCGACTTGGTCGCCAATGTTGGCGTCGCCCAGCACCAGCGGCACGATGCGCTCCAACATCGCCGCCTTGTCGCCCAGTGAAGTCTGATGCAGGTACAGCAGTTCACGCATGCAGTTGTGGGACTTCAAGTATTTGGCGCTGAACACCACCAGCACACACTGGCTCTGACCAATCTCGGCCATGAACTTCGATATCCAATCGCCCGACCGCAGGACAGAGCAGTCGCGCCTAAAGGTACAGATTTCCTTTAATCGGGCTTCCAGCTTGTCCACCAGGTCCTCGCTCTCACTAACCCAAGCGTAGGAGACATGCACCACGGGTTTGGCTGATGGCCCGTCCGCCGGACGAGGTGCGGCATGAATATTCACAAACGGCGCGGCGGGTTTGTGGTCGCCCTCGTTGCCATGATCGTCCCGCAGTTGTGGTTTGAGCGCGCCCGCCTGCAACCCGCTCCAAACCACCTCCGGCGCCTGCCCGATCTGGATGCCGCGTTGAATCGACTGAACCATGTCGCGGGCATAAACGCTGGCATTGGCGCCACTCACCTCCAGCACGATGTTGCCACTGCGCGCCGGGGCCGGGTCGTGGCGGCAGTCCAGCCGCACCACCACTTGCGAACGTGCATCAAAAAAGCACAGGCCGTGCTGCCAGTACACCGCATGAATGCCCGCTTGCTTGCCCACCGCACACAGCAAACCGCGCTTGATGCCGTCATGCAAAAAGCTGTAGCGCAAAGTAGCCGTCGCGTCGGCGCTTGCACCACGCCAAATGCCCAGTTCGCGGTCCTGCACCGCGGCGCGTGCCGGCAAACAGTCGGGCGCCAGATATTGGCCCTGGCTGACCTCAAAGCACACGCCACACTCCGTCATCAGCGACATGAAGTGTTTTTGATCAGCTTTTGAATATTTCTCGTTCCATAGCAACAGGCCCAGCAGTTCCTGGGTGAAAAGCCCAGACTGGCTGCGAATCAGGGGCAGCACACTGTCGCGATGCAGCACGCTGTAAACACCGTCCAGCGCCCAAGCCTGGTCCAGCACCACGTCGCCATTGAACACACCGGGCCGCCAGAACACCTGCCCCGACAAGTGCAAATAACTCAGCACCGCCTCGGGTGCCGAAATGTGCTGATCGGCACACAAGGTGTCAAACTCTTTGCGGGACAGCACCCGTGTGCTGCTGGCCCGCTGCTGCAGAGTCTGGCCAATGGCGACCCAACTGCAGGGCAGCGCCACCTTGCCATGGCGCTCGCGCAGCAGCTTGGCAGCGGCCTTGAGCTCGGGCCACACGCGATCCATCCCGTCATCGGTTGCCGCGCTGCAGGCGGTGCGCCGCAACCAGCCAAAGCCGTGCCCTGCAACGATGGGCGCTTCTTGCAGCAAGCTTTCGCGGTCGCACTGCGACTGCACCACCAGTACCGGCGCCTGGTCGCCCACCAGAGAGCGCACATAGTCCAGCCAGTAGTCCAGGCGACGGTGCTGCATGGTGACGCCCTGCTCGATCACCGTGCCATCGTTTTCGGTATCGGGCGTCCACACCAACACAAAGATGGCGCGGTCATCCAGAAACAAGCTGTGCGTGCCCAGATAAATGTCCTGCCCACCAAAATCCCACACCTTGGCTTGCAAGGCGGGGCCGTCCGCACTGGCGGGCAGCAACTCAAAGTCGGATATGGCGATGCCGTGGGTGCTGGATACAGCCGGGTCAAATGCATGGCCCGAGAGTCGGCGCACGATTTGCGTCTTGCCCGCATGTCCGTTGCCCAGAATGAACACCTTGACGTCGGTATTGGGCGTGGCACCGCTGGCCACCAGGTCATCGTACCAATGCTCCAGCGCGGGCAGGCAGTTTGATTGGCCTTTGTCGCAAAGCTCTTTGGGGGCACCGGCAAAGTCAGATATCCACAAGCGGGAAAGACGGGGAAATTCTTCGAAAAAGGCGGTCAAAGGATCGAAATAAATCGTCATACCGAGAGCAACTAGCATCCTTAACTCTTGGCTGGCGGTCAACAGCATCAGGTCGCTAATTTGGACACACTCGCTCAGGTCAAGATACCGCAAATTTGTGAGTTGCGCCAACACACTGAGGTCACTGACTTGATCGCACCCGCTCAGGTCAAGGTGTTGCAGGGCTGTGAGCCGCGCCAGCAAATTGAGATCGCTGACTTGCTCGCACCCGCCTAGGTCAAGGTGTTGCAGGCTTGTGAGCTGCGCCAGCACACTGAGGTCGTCGACTTGGTCACACCAACTCAAGTCAAGGTGTTGAAGGGCTGTGAGCCGCGCCAGCACACTGAGGTCGTCGACTTGGCTACACCAGCTCAAACCAAGGTGTTGAAGGGCTGTGAGTCGCGCCAGCACACTGAGGTCGTCGACTTGGCTACACCCGTTCAGGCCAAGGTGTTGCAGGGCTGTGAGCCGTGCCAGCATACTGAGGTCGTCGACTTCGGCGCACCAGCTCAGGTCAAGGTGTTGCAGGCTTGTGAGATGCGCCAACACGCTGTGGTCGTCGACTTTGGAACATCCGCTGAGATCAAGGCGCTGCAGGCTTGTCAGTTGTACCAGCACACTGAGGTCGCTGATCTGGTCGCACCAGCCTAGGTCAAGGTGTTGCAGGCTTGTGAGCTGCGCCAGAACGCTTAAGTCGCTGAATTGACGACACCCGCTCAAGTCAAGGTGTTGCAGGCTTGTGAACTGCGCCAGAACGCTTAAGTCGCTAAATTGACGACACCCGCTCAAGTCAAGGTGTTGCAGGCTTGTGAGCTGCGCCAGAACGCTTAAGTCGCTAAATTGACGACACCCGCTCAAGTCAAGGTGTTGCAGGCTTGTGAGCTGCGCCAGAGCACTGAGGTCGTCGACTTTGGAACATCCGCTGAGATCAAGGTGTTGCAGGCTTATTAGCTGTGCCAGCACACTGAGGTCGCTGACTTGGTCACACCAGCCTAGGTCAAGGTGTTGCAGGCTTGTTAGTTGTGCCAGCACACTGAGGTCGTTGACTTGGTCGCACCAGCCTAGGTCAAGGTGTTGCAGGCTTGTTAGTTGTGCCAGCACACTGAGGTCACTGACTTGGTCGCACCAGCCTAGGTCAAGGTGTTGCAGGCTTTTTAGTTGTGCCAGCACACTAAGGTCGCTGACTTGATCACATCCGCTCAGATTAATGTGTTGCAGCGCAGTCAACTGCGATACGAGGCCTAGGTCTGCCAGCTTCCAGCAACCCGCCAGGTCCAAGCGCGTCAGATAAGGCGCCAACTCCACAATCTGCTCAGGCAGCGACTCAATGCGCAGACCCGCCAGTGACAGTTCGGTGGAGCGCACCGCAATGGCTTGCGCCACCAGGCGTTCTGCTTCTTTCCACGCCGACAAATTCTTGGCCATTGGCTTACTCCCTTTTGGGCTCTGATGATAACCATCGGGAAGCGCCTGGCGGTCAATTGAAGTGTGGCTGGTACGCAGACTTTGAGCAGGGCTGAGAAAGGAGTTTTTTCAGCAGTCTCCATATACACAATCAGCCTCCAGCCCCCGTTGAAAAAGCGTGAGTAGCTATCAAATAAATAGCGACTCCGGCAACCCTGCTTGCCTCAAAATTCCAAGGCTGCTTAAACGGTGGCAACTGAACTGCTGAGCTTGACGTAGTCAGTCTTACCCGTGCCCAACAACGGGATCGCAGCGACCACCGAGATGCGCCGCGCGACTGCGATATTGGGCAGTCCAAGCTCTTTCGCTTTGCCTGATAACTGACTCAGGGTTAACTCGCCGTCGGTGGTGAACAAGACAATGATTTCGCCCTTGGCTGAATCTGGGCAGGCAATCGCGGCATGCGTGCAGCCGGGCGACGCGGCATGGGCTATCGACTCTGCCACCTCCAATGACACCATTTCACCCGCCAACTTGGCGAATCGCTTGGCGCGGCCCTGAATCGCGACAAATCCATCGGCATCGACGGTCACCACATCACCGGTGTTGTACCAGCCCGGCCCCATGTCGGAGTCAAATGCCGAAATCACGCCTGGCTTGCTGTAAAGCATGTAGCCGGCCATCAGGTTGGGGCCTTTGACGTGCAGCATGCCGCCCATGTCGATCCCGGGAATGGACTCCAGCCGGTGTTCAATGCCTGGCATTAACGACCCCACGGTGCCAGGTTTGAAGGCCATGGGCGTATTGACCGCCAGCACGGGTGCCGTCTCTGTGATGCCATAGCCTTCCATCACGCGAATGCCAAACTTGTCGATCCAGGTCGTTCGCACGGTGGCGGACAGCTTTTCAGCGCCAGCGACGACATAGCGCAAAGATGAAAAATCAAACGGATGCGCGAACTTGGCGTAATTACCCAAAAACGTGCTGGTGCCAAACAGCACCGTGGCGCGCTTGTCATAAACGATCTCCGGGATGATTCGATAATGCAGCGGGGTTGGGTAAAAGAACACCTGGCAGCCGGTGAACAAGGGCAATAGCATCCCTGCCGTTAAACCAAATGAGTGAAAGAGGGGCAGGCAGACCATGAACTTGTCAGCCGGGCTGAAGTCAGCAACAGCGTTAACCTGCGCAATGTTGGCCAGCAGTGAGTTATGGGTGTGCACAACGCCCTTGGGTTTGCCTTCCGAGCCGGATGTGAACAAGACAACCGCAGCATCTGTGGTGCTCGCAGCCGCCTCTATGCGACGTGGAAACCGCATGGCATACCCCTTCAACCAGAGCTTGTCACCCCATGTGAACTGGCTTTTCAGGTCCTCCATGTAGTAAATGGTGACGCCTTGCAGGGCATCGATCAAACCCTGGAGCTTTCCTAATTCAATAAACCGGCGGGACGTGAGGATGATTTTGGTGTCACTGGCAACCAGCGCGTTTTGCAGTCCTTCGGGTCCGGCCGAGAAGTTGAGCATGGCCGGTAGCCGCCCGGCACAAGACAGCCCCAAAACAACGGCAGCGGTCCCGGTGGAGTTGGGCAGCAGCACGCCCGCCCTCTCACCTGGACTGGATATCTTTGAAACAATCCGGGCCACTCCCAGCGTGGATTGAAGAATATCCCCGTACGATTGTTTGACGAAGTGTTTGCGCTCCATCGGCTTGCCACTGGAATCCTGAACCGTGGTGCTCTGGATGTCTTCAGCAATGATGGTGCGTCTTCCATGGAGCTCCACGGCATCCATGAAGCGCCCAAACAGGGTGCGCGATTTGCGCCCGGCAAACACCGCGTGCTGCAAGATTCGCCGCATTTCTTCACCCAAGGCCTTGCGACGCTCACGCGCACTAGACCCATCGGGCATGGTGATTTTGCAGACCGGCAAAAAATGCATGGTGACTTGAGGGAACCATATCCGGGGGTTGCGACCGGCCAGGTAACTGAATTTTGAAACAGACGGCCCGTCCAGATGAATGGCGACAACGTCAGCGTTGGTGCGCGCAGCGACAAACGCTGCACCATCGTAGATTTTCATCAGGCCCCCGGTGAGGGTAATTCGACCTTCTGGAAAAATCACAATGGATTTATCTTCCTCCAGAAGCCGGATGATTGTCTTCAGTGACAAGGGGTTGGCCGGGTCCACGGCAAAGTGATCCGCCCCCTTGAGTAAAAAACGATAGAGCGGGTTGCTCAGCACATCGGTGTGAACGAGGAAGGTTGTTCTGACCGGCAGGAACAGCGCCATGAGAATGCCATCAAGCAGCGAGGTGTGGTTAGCCACAAAAAGCGTTCTCTTCTGGAGCGGTTGATGCACGGAGCCGGTGAGCCTGACTCGAAACAGGGTTCTAACGATTGATTTGACGAAGGTAAATAACAAGATGAATCCTTGGTGATCGGATAAACGGAGGCGTTTCAGGCTTGATTCAACGCTGAAACCCGCTGCTGCAATGCGACCAGACTGACCTCAGAAGGGGTCATCACCGCCCCCACATTCAAGCCCACCCGGTTGAACATGCCACGGCGGAACGGGCGCACCATGGCGCCGCCCTGCTCTATCCGGCTGAAATATGAACCCCACAGATTGGTCAGCGCCATCGGGATCACCGGCACACTCAGGTCCTGCTGGTGCGTGCCGTCCAGAATCTTCATGATGCCGCCCTTGAACTCTTGCAGCGTGCCGTCTTTGGTGATGCCGCCTTCTGGGAAGATGGCGAGCAGGTCGCCCTCCTTGAGCACCTGAGTTGCAGCCTCAAAAGCGGCTTCATAGGCGGCGGGGTTCTCGGCCCGAGGTGCAACCGGAATGGCCTTGACCAAACGGAACAACCAGCCCAGCACCGGCACCTGAAAAATGCGGTGATCCATCAGGAAGCGGATCGGGCGCGGGCTGGCCGCCATGAGCAGCACGGCATCGACAAAGCTGACGTGGTTGCACACCAGAATTGCAGCGCCCTCGGTGGGAATATTTTCTTCCCCCTGCACCTTGAAGCGGTACACAAAGTGCGACAACACCCAGGCCACAAAACGCAGCAAGTATTCGGGCATCAGCAAGAAGATGTAGCTTGCCACCAGCGCATTGGCCAGCCCGGTGAACAAAAAGATTTGAGGAATGGTGAACCCGTTTTTAAGCAGCGCCCCGGCGATGACCGAACTGGCGATCATGAACAAGGCGTTCAGAATGTTGTTGGCGGCGATGATGCGGGCGCGGTGCGTGGGCTGGCTGCGCAGCTGAATCAGCGCATACATGGGCACGCTGTACAAACCGGCAAACAGGCTGAGCAATGCCAGGTCGGCCATCACGCGCCAGTGGGCAGATTGCGCCATAAATTCGCCCAGCCCCATCACCTCTGAAGGCGGCAGACCAGTAGATGCAAAGTACAGGTCCACCGCAAACACGCTCATGCCGATGGCGCCCAGCGGCACCAGGCCAATCTCGACATGGCGGCGACTCAAGACCTCGCACAAGAGCGAGCCGGTGCCGATGCCAATAGAAAACACCACCAGCAAAAGCGAGGCGACCTGCTCGTTTCCGTGCAGCACCTCTTTGGCCAGACTGGGAAACTGGCTCAGAAACACCGCGCCAAAAAACCACATCCAGCTGATGCCCAGCAGCGAGCGATACACCACCAGGTTGCCATGCGCCAGTTTGAGGTTGCGCCAGGTTTCGCTGACCGGATTCCAGTTGATCTTGAGGCCGGGGTCGGTGGCTGGTGCTGGTGGAATGTAGGCAGCAATCACCCGCCCCACCAGCGCCAAGAACACGCAGACGATGGCGACATTGCGATGCCCGACCTCGGGCATAGCGACCAGCAGCCCACCAGCAACATTGCCTAGCAAAATGGCGACAAAGGTGCCCATTTCGACCATGCCGTTGCCACCAGTCAGCTCCCGCTCGGATAGTACTTGCGGCAGATAGGCGAACTTGACCGGGCCAAACAGGGTGGAATGCAACCCCATCAAAAAGGTGCAGCCCAGCAGCACCAGCACTTGATCGGCGTAGAAACCATAAGCGGCCAGCAGCATGATGACGACTTCGAGGGTTTTAACGAACCGGATCATCGCGGTCTTGTCGAACTTGTCGGTAAGCTGGCCGCTGGTGGCCGAAAACAGCAAAAACGGCAATATAAACAGCGCCCCAATCGTCAGCCCGGCCATGGCGGGCGGCAACCAACCCACGCTGAGCTGGTAGGTGAGCATCACGGTAAAGGCGAACTTGAACAGGTTGTCATTAGCCGCACCCGAGAACTGGGTCCAGAAGAACGGGGCAAACCGGCGTTGGCGCAGCAGGGCAAATTGGTTGGGGTGCTCATGGCCCGCAGCCGCTGCGTCGGTGGGCTGGCTGTGCGTGGGTGAGGTCATGGGGTTGCTCCTTGTGTTGATGAGGGTTTGCGCACTTCAAGCACCGGGCTGAACAAGTGACATTGGCAGGGTGTGGCGCGGTTTTCCTTGAGCGGCATTGTGCATGACGGCAATGACCGGCCAGACGACCAGCGCCGCCACGACATGTTTCAAGCTATGGCCTGACACAAACCCTTGCGTCAAGTCAAAAACGGCGTGGTCGCCCAGCTCCAGCAGCTTGGCCAAGGTGTACAGGCCCATCACGGCCACCAAAGGCAGTCCCCAGGCACCAAAGACCGGCTTGCAAGTGGCCAGCAGCAAGATCAGCAGCATGCCGCCTCCTTGCAAAACCACCCATGGCAACAGGTTGCCTGACGCCGCCCACACCGTCACAGTAAGCGGCCCGAGCAGCAACACGGCGCCAGCAATCACCCAACCCGCACGCGGGCTGACGCGATCAGCCGACGCTAAACCCAGTAAACCGGCAAAGGCTACCACCATGCCCATCCGATCCAGCAACAAGCCGGCGTTGTCGGGCTGCCAGTGATAGATGCCAGAGCACAGCGCGGTCAGAATCAAGCCGACAAAAAACAAACAAGCCAAGGGCCGCTGTGCGTTCGGCACTGGATCAACTGGCAGACGCTGCAACGCCCACAAGCCCCAGAGGCCACCAATGGCCAATGGCAGATTGCTCAGCAAGTCCATCGCACAGGGCAGACCGAGCCAGCTGCGTTGGTCCGCAAAGTCGTGGTAATGCGGGTGCTGCGCAACGGCAGGGCCAAAGCAGGCGATCAAGAGCGCCGCAGCGAGTGCCAGCAACAAGCCGCGCTCCAGGGGGGTGACAGATATTTTCATGGAATCTCCTCAATCAGGGGGTAACAGTTGGTTGAGGCGCCAGTATCGAAAAACTCTGCAAAAAAAGATGCTAAATTCGATACAAGATAAACAATAGATACAAAAGGTATCGTTAATTAATACCTATGAGCACCACCGCCGACCTGGTTACCGCCCTCAAGAAGGAAATGAAAACCGCGCAAATGACCTACGCCGATCTGGCTGCGGCGCTGGACATGGCTGAGTCCAGCATCAAGCGCATGCTGTCCCGGGGCGACATGCCGCTGTCACGCATCGATGCCATTTGCCGCGCTTTGAGGCTCGACTTTGCCGATCTCGCACGTCGCGTGGCCGAAGCCCAGCCCCTGCTGGCGCAGCTGACGCAGGAGCAGGAACGCGCCGTGGTGGCTGACAAAAAACTGCTGCTGGTGGCGATTTGCGTGCTGAGTCAATGGACGCTGGAGCAAATCGTGACCAGCTACCGGCTGAGCGAAGCCGAGGGGATCAGCTATCTGGCACAACTTGACCGCATTGGCATCATTACCCTGCGGCCGCTTAATCGCTACAGCCTCAAACTCGCCAAGGCGTTTCGCTGGCGGCCACATGGCCCGGTCATGAGCTACTTTCGCGAGAACGCCCTGCTCGACTACTTTTCAGGAGGGTTTGATGGTATTGGCGAGGGCTTGTTGCTGGTGCATGGCTCGGTCAGCCGCAGTCTGGCGCCCTCCTTCGTTGAGCGCCTGCAGCGGGTAGCACAGGATTTTGCACAACAACATTTGGCAGACCAGAAGCTGCCTGAAACAGCGCGCGAAGGCTACACGTTGCTGCTGGGCATGCGCCGCTGGGAGTTTGAAGCGTTTGTAGCGTTGCGGCGCTAAACCCGCCGCCATCTAGGCGTCACGGCTATAGGGCAATCCAATACCATAATTTTGCGATAGCTTGAAGGTAGCCACGGTACTCACCAACTCTTGGGCCTGAGCCTTCAGGCTGCTCGCCGCAGCCGCCATTTGCTCCACCATCGCGGCGTTTTGCTGTGTCGCTTGGTCCATCTGTGACACGGCCTCGCTAATTTGCGAGACGCCCTGGCTTTGCTCAAGACTGGCCGCACTGATTTCACCCACGATATCGGTTACGCGTCGGATTGAACTCACCACTTCGGTCATGGTAATGCCTGCCTTATCAACCAGTGAGCCCCCCAATTCGACACGCTGCACGCTATCGCTAATCAGGATTTTGATCTCCTTGGCTGCCTCGGCGGAACGACCCGCAAGGCTGCGCACTTCAGAAGCTACCACGGCAAAGCCACGCCCCTGCTCGCCCGCCCGGGCAGCCTCTACTGCCGCATTCAAGGCAAGGATGTTGGTTTGAAAAGCAATACCGTCGATCACACCGATGATGTCAAATATTTTTCTGGAACTGGTGTTGATACCTTTCATGGTTTCAACCACCTGATTCACCACTTGGCCACCATTGACAGCGACCGTACTGGCGCTTTGAGCCAATTGATTGGCTTGCTTGGCGTTATCAGCGTTTTGCCGGACGGTGGCACTAAGCTCCTCCATGGAAGCCGAGGTCTCTTCCAGCGCACTGGCTTGCTGTTCAGTTCGGGCGCTCAGGTTGTTATTGCCCTGGGCAATTTCGGAACTGGCTGTAGCCACACCTTCAGAGCCTTGACGAACATTGCCAACAATATGCGCCAGATGGTCTTTCATGTCCGACAAGGCCTCCAGAAGTTGTGCCGTTTCGTCTTTGCCATTGATCTGGATCTCTGCAGTCAGGTCTCCATCTGCAACCCGACGGGCAAGTGCAACTGCGTTGTTCAATGGTCCCGTAATACCCGTTGTCAACAGCCATGCGCAAACGATTCCCAAACCCAAGACAAGGGCTGTGAGTGCAACCAGGTAGTTGCGGCTGCTGCTTTCAATTGCGGAAATCTCCACACCCTTTGCATCCAGATTTTTACGCTGCATACCGAGAAATTCAGCAACCAGCTTCATATAGTTATCAGCTGCGGGGATGTATATATTTTCAAGAACACGATTCGCTTCGTTGGCTTGACCATCACCTTTTAACTTGGTCACTTGATCCCGGCTTGATAAATACGCTTTACGGACCTCAGAAATTTTTGAAAACAATTCTTTTTCTTCGGCACTCGAAATCAGAGGCTCAATCTGTTTAAGCAGAGCAGAAGTACTTTTGGTTATTTCAGCCGCATTTTCCGCAAAGAAAGGAACCAGACTCGGATCGCTACTTTTGGCAACTGCGGTGGTGCGAATCACAGCCACGTTGATGTTGCGGTTCCAGTCACTGATAAGCCGTTCTTTTGCAAGTGGCTCCCTCAGCATTTCCCGAGATGCAGTCGCTACCGCATTTAATTGCCAAATACCGATCCCGATGCTAAGGACTGTCAAAGCCAACACCACTGCGAAACCAAAACCCAAGCGCTTGCCAATTTTCATGGATAAAAACAAAGCCATATTCAATCTTCCCTATTTTGACGATCAAACTAAATATTTTGTGATGCCAGTATCGCATCCGTGTTTGACAGATAACGACAGCTACTTATTTTTAAGGTCCAGTCACTTTAATCGACACCTCGAATGTGTTCAATCAGCAACCCTCTCACAGCTTATTGATTCATCCCTGCATCAAAGAAACAATAGTTGTTACGCCCCGTCTTCTTGACGTTATACATCGCGATATCGCTGTTCTTTAGCAAGGTATTGACGTCATCACCATGCTCAGGAAACACGGCAATGCCGATACTCGACCCGATACGCAACTCCTGGCCTGCAATCAGGAACGGCAAAGCCAGGTTTTTCTGTAATTTTTCCGCCAGGATGCAGGCATCTTGAGCGACATGAATTCGAGGCAAAAAAACGATGAACTCGTCCCCGCCCTGGCGTGCTACGGTGTCCTCGGCTCGCACGCATGCCACCAGCCGCCGAGCCACTTCGATCAACAAAAGATCACCGACATCGTGTCCCAATGTATCGTTGACGACTTTAAATTGGTCAAGGTCAATGAATAAAACGGCAGCCAGGTTGTGAGTACGCCTGTCACTTTCCAGCGCTTTCTGAATACGATCGAGCAACAAAGTCCTGTTGGCCAGGCCCGTCAATCCATCGTGTGTAGCCATGCGCAGCATTTCCTGCTCAGCTTTTTTGCGGTCAGTCACATCGATACGTATCGAGATATAACGTTGCACCTCTCCAGAAGCATTCTTCATCGGCACAATGGTGGAATCCACCCAATACAACTGCCCCGTTTTGGATCGATTGCAGACAAGTCCGCGCCAAATATCGCCGCGTCTGATCGAGTCCCACATCTGCTTGAAAAAATCGTCCGTATGACAGCCGGAATTGAGGATGCGATGGTCTTGACCCAACAACTCTTCCCGGCTGTAACCGCTGACTGCCACAAATCTGTCATTGGTCTGAATAATCAGCCCATTGAGATCGGCCACCGAGACCAAGGCATGCTGATCAATGGCCTGTATGTAAGTTGACAACTCGGCCAATGCCAGCTCCACACCTTGCTTGGCGAGCAGCAAAGCATTGGCGGCCTGCGTCTCAAGCTCGGATCGCGCCAACTGGGACTCAGCGTCCTGCAAACTGCGCTCCTGCCGGGCAAGGCGCCAGTTGAACCAGAGCATGGATAAAAAACTGGCAATCAAAATGCCAAAAACAAAAATAGTGGTTTGGGTGATTTGACTGCCGGCCCGAATCTCCGCTTTATCCAGTGGAATCGTGATGGACAACGCCCCCAGCAATTGGTGCTGCATCCATTGTTTGCCGGGCTGCGCCCCGTTTGTGGCTCGGCGCTGTGCTATTTCCGGTAACTTTTCATAGGCGTTATGACATGCCACACATGATACTTGCGAAGCTGGATCGGCCGACAGGTAACGCAACACCATACGACCATCCTGCATTTCAAAACGCGAAACCGGCTTCCAGGCAATGGGTGTCGCAGGATTGGACTGATCCTGCTTTTCAAGCTGCGGCCAGGCCCAGCGCAAAAAATCGTCCGTCAGTCCCTGGGTGGGTTCAAGGTTCCATTTGCTGACCGGTTTGTATTCGTAAAGCTTGTCTGAACTCTCAGATGACGCGCGCCCCACCAGCTTCAGGAACTGGGCCGGAATAGGCACATGCCCCGGCATCGTGGATGAATTCACGTTGGGGCCAAAACCATCATTGCGCAATTTTTCGGCAATTTCACGAGCGTAGACCGAACGCGCCGTGGTGGCCTGGCTGGCAACAATTTCTGCAATGGCAATGGACTGATGTTCAAGCGTGTGGTTAACAGCTTCTTTAACCACCAAATAAGCACATAGACACGCCAACGCAAAAACACCAATCAACACACCAAAAGTTCGTGATCTCTGAATGTTTTTGGTTAATACATCTAGCATTATTTTTTAATAAATAGTCTGAAAATGGCCGCCAATCTTAACAACACTGTCTATCTTGAACCAGATAAGATGGATTGCATGATGACAAGAGAAATTCTGGAGCGCGCGCTGTGACTTGGGCTTATTCGCCTGAGATGAGTCCGCAGCCTGCGCGCTTGTCATTACCGGCGCTGATGTTGACTGGTTTCATACACATTGCCTTGCTATGGCTCCTGCTGCAGTCGGCACCGGTCGTACTCACAGTTCGTCAAGTGGTCCAGTACCTGGCGCCCATCACCCTGTTACGGGAAAAGCCGCCCACACCGTCAGCCAAGCCCAAGAAAATCACGGCGCCCGCAGCCGTGCAGCCAGTCAAACCCCTAGCTGAACCGGTACTGCCCATTCCGATGGTGCCCGTACCCAAGGCGATCGAACTGCTAACCGAAAAACCGGTGCAACTGAAATCTCCACCCGTCGTGCCGACACCGCCGATACCGGTTCCGCAGGAAGTCGTCGTCCCACCCCCACCGCCGACCCCACTACCGGTACTGCCGCCCAAGCCTGAGCTGGTACCTGTCGCCGAGCCTCTGCCAACACCGACACCAGTGCCAGTGCCAGTGCCAGTGCCACCCCCCATTCCTGCAGCTGCGCCTGCCCCAATTGCAGCACCCGCTCGACCAGCGGCCATCACGCCGGTAGAGCAGGTACCCGCCTCTTCGCCACCCCCTGCGGGACCCGGTGGCGCCCAGGCTGCACCAGCCGCAGCAAAGCCGCTCACGGGTCTTTACCCCAATATGTACAACCCGTCACGCCAACGCAGCTTGGCAGAACTGGCCAATGAGCAGCTCAATGGGGGGCGCCGACGTGACAAGTTGGCAGAGGGTGTTGGCGCGGCAGAAATACCCGATTGCATCCGTCCCAACCCCGGTGGCAGTTTGGTGGGTCTGGTGACCATCCCGTTTGCGGCAGCAACGGGCAAGTGCAAGTAAATCACCTCCCGCCTGTCACACTTTCACACGAATTCTCAAGCAAACAGGAAAGCATCATGTTCATTCGACATCCCATCATTCAACGCATCGCCCCGGCCTGTCTGCTCGCAACTGCGTTAGCGTTGGGCATTGCAAGCATGGCGCAAGCGCAGCCACAGCCAAACGCAGCGCCGCAGGCACTGGCGGCGGCTGCAGTGAGCAGTGCAGCGACTCCCACCTCTGACGCCACTGCCGCCATCCTCCCTCCCGTGAATGAACCCGTTGGCAACCCCTATGGCCTGCGGGCAGTATGGGCACAAGGGGATCTGGTGGCCAAGTCAACTCTGCTGATTCTTGCCCTCATGTCGATGTTGAGCTGGTACTTCATCATGGCCAAACTGTTGGCACAGCGCCGTTTGAACGCGCAGGCGCTGGCAGCCAAGAAGGCGATGGCCAACACAGACTCTTTGCGCCGACGCGCCGAATCGATGGACAAAACCAGCCCGTTTCGCGCCATGGTGGAAAACTCTCTGGAGGCAGTCAAACGTCACGCCAGCCTGGCCGGGCAAGTCGACATGAACAGCTGGCTCAGCCAGAACATTGTCGGCTCGGTTGGCTCGCTGCAAATGCGCTCGCAAGAGGGCTTGTCGGTCTTGGCGACGGTGGGTTCTACCGCACCTTTTGTTGGCTTGTTTGGAACGGTCTGGGGCATCTACAACGCTTTGGTGACGATTGGTATTTCAGGCCAAGCCTCCATTGACAAAGTGGCTGGACCAGTGGGCGAGGCACTGATCATGACGGCGCTGGGTTTGGCAGTGGCCGTGCCTGCCGTATTGGGCTACAACTGGCTGGTGCGACGCAACCGGGTCAGCTTGCATGCCGTCAAGGGTTTGGGCTCCGAATTGCACACACTGCTGTTAGTTGAAATCGACAAACGCCAGCGCGCGGCTGGCACCGAGCGGGACGCCTGAATCATGGCGATCAGCTACAAGGAAGCACTCGACGACGAACTGCTGTCCGAGATCAATACCACGCCGCTGGTGGATGTGATGCTGGTGCTGCTGATCATTTTCCTGATCACCATTCCTGTCATCAACACCTCGGTCGCACTGCGTTTACCCCGGCAGGCCAACCAGCTGAGCCAAAGCCAGCCAGATACCGTGGTGATCTCGGTGGATGCCGCTGGCGGCACCTACTGGTTTGACGCCCGACTGAGCGACCCGCAAAGTCTGCAAGAAAAACTTCAGCGGGTGGCTCTGCAAACGCCGCAACCCGAGGTTCATATCCGGGGCGACGCCCGCGCCAACTACGAAGGCGTGGCTCGTGTGCTGTATGCGTGCCAACAGGCCGGCATTTCGCGCATCGGCTTTGTCACCGAACCTCCACCTAACCATTAGCCTTGCATCATGGCCATTGACTTTGACGACAACCTGGATCTCGATGCACCCGAGGTCACTGCGGGCATGAACCTGACGCCGCTGATCGACGTGCTGCTGGTGCTGGTGGTGATGTTCATCATCACCATCCCGATCCAGTTGCATTCGGTCAACATGGAACTGCCCGGCGGACTTCCGCCCCCCATGACGACCGAGCCGCTGGTCGTCAGAATTGGCGTGACGGACCAGAATCAGCTTATCTGGAATGGAGAAGCCCTGGCGAATCGCGCCATCCTGATGGAACGCCTGCAAGCCGCCGCTCAACTGGCCATACAACCCGAAATTCACATACTGCCCGATCGCCATGCCAAGTACGACACGGTTGCAGCGGTACTGACCGCCTCACAGAAGCTGGGGCTACAAAAAATTGGTGTCGTGGGTCTGGACGAGTACGCCCACTAGGTACGACCTGAATCCGGGGTTATCACCTATGTATGACATTGCCTAAGTCCAGCCATAAGGACTACACTTTGACGCGGTCGTTTGGCTGATCTGACCGGGCATGAAAGAAACGCATCCCTACTGGATGCACTACAAGGTGAACCACTATGAACTTTGTGATCATCGGGGCCGGATCCGCTGGCGTGCGGGCTGCAGAAACCCTCCGCGAAAACGCACCTGATGCCAGCATCACGCTGGTGAGCGGCGAACCGGGGGAACCCTATTCGCGCATGGCCATCCCCTACATCCTGACCGGCGCCATCGACGAAGACGGCGCCAGGCAGCGCCGCTCTCACAACCACCTGCAAGGGCTTGGCATTCGCTACCTCAACTGCAAGGCACTTCAAGTGCACGCGGGGCCGGATGGCGGTCAGGTCGACCTCGAAGATGGCTCCAAACTGGAATACGACCGGCTACTGGTGGCTACCGGTTCTTCACCCTCGCTCCCGCCCATACCCGGCACCGATTTGCCGGGCGTCGTCACTTGCTGGACGCTGGAAGACGCGCGCCTGATTGCCGCCCAATTGGTGCCCGGTGCGCGCGTGATCATGCTCGGTGCAGGTTTTGTGGCGGGCGTGTGTATGAAGTCACTGGTAGGCAGCGGCGTACAGTTGTCGGTGGTGGCTGGGCGTTCGGGGCAGATACTGCGCTCAATGATGACCCCCGTGGGCAGTCACATGCTGCAGCGCTGGCTGGAAGGCCGCGGGGTGGATGTCATCACCACCGGGCGCACCCTTCGCATCGAGCCCGGTCCACGGTTGGTCATGGACACCCGCACCATCGACGCAGACCTGATCATCCTGGCCACAGGCGTGCAGCCCAATGTGTCGTTCCTCGAAGGCACAGGCGCCGAGATTCGCACCGGTGTCGTGATTGATGATCACATGCGCACCACAGTGCCACAGGTCTACGCAGCGGGCGATGTCGCGCAGGGGCGTGATTTCTCCACCGGCGAATGGGTCGTGCACGCCTTGCAGCCCACCGCCACCGAACATGGCCGCATTGCCGCGCTGAACATGGCGGGCAAGATTGTGGCTTACCGAGGCAGTCTGAGCATGAATGTGCTGGATTCTGTGGGCCTCATTTCCCACACCTTCGGGCTTTGGGAGGGCTTGGCCGGGGGCGACAACACCGAAGTCGTTGATGAAGCCAACTTCATCTACACCCGCCTGTGTTTTGACGCCGACCTGCTGATCGGCGCCATCACCATCGGACATCCACAGCACGTAGGCGCCATTCGCGGCCTGATTCAGTCACGCCGCCACCTGGGTCCCTGGAAAGAGCAACTGATGAAGAATCCGCACCTGGTCATGGACGCCCTGGTTGATCTGAACCGCGGCTGACTTGACCCCTATGCGCAATCTGCTCAGCAAAGATCGTGCTCCGCTCACCGTGAAAGCGCTCCTGACGATTGCGCTTTTCATTCTGCTCACACTAAGCCAGAGCGTGCAGGCGCAAACAGATGATGTTGTGCGCATCGTGAACCACCTGCGCGCGCCGGGTGGTTCGTGCAGGTTGAACACGCCACCGGTCTTTGAACAAGATGCGCTCAATGACATTGCCGCCCAGTTGGCCACAGGCGCAACGCTCGATAGTGCCATCAAGTCCGCCGGTTACCGCGCGACTGCCGCGTATGTCATCACCCTCAACGGCGACAAACTTCATGAACGGCTTGAAGCACTGCTGGCAGGGAGTTATTGCGCCCAGATCGGCCAGCCTACCTTCTCTGAAGTCGGCGTACACGAAGAGAGTGATCAGATCTGGATCGTGCTTGCCGCCCCGTTCGCGCCCAAACTGAACATGACACGCCAGCAAATCGGCGAACGCACGCTTACCCTCGTCAATGAAGCACGAGCCAAACCACAGCAATGCGGTGACAAGTCTTTTGGCGCTGCGCGGCCCCTGCGCTGGAACGAATCCCTGGCGTCGGCAGCATCCCTGCACGCAGCCGACATGGCAGCCAACAACTATGTCAGTCACACCGGGCGGGACGGATCGACTCCTGCGCAACGGGTCACGCGGGTGGGATACCGCTACCGAATGACGGGTGAGAACATCGCCGCCGGACAGATATCGCCAGAACAAGCGGTCATCAGCTGGCTCAAGAGTCCGACCCATTGCGCCAACCTGATGAATAGCAGGTTTACCGAGATGGGCCTTGCCACCGCCGTCAACCCCACCAGCGCAATGGGCGTCTACTGGGTCCAGCTCTTTGGCTTGCCGATGTAACCCTGCCCGCGCCCGGCTCGCGCCATGCCTGCAGGTTTTGTATGCCAAATAGGCCTCTGGCGCCCGTACTACGTGCTTGAGAAGCTACTAATTTAATAGCAATTTGGCAACTCAGAAACAACGTCAGAAATTGAATTTGCCGGCCACAGTAAAAGTGTACTGACCGGTGGTTGTCAGCACATTAGCGATCATGTTGATGTTCTCCGAGATCGGCGTCAGCTTGTTCGTGCTATCGAGTCTATAACTGCGACTGGCCCCCGAGGCGGAGGTATCCGGGAGGTTGACGATGATGGAATTGGCGGTGTCAATTGCCTCGTTATAGAAGACATCGTGGGTAATCGGGCCGTTCAATGCTGTGCCAGTTCTGTAAAACGAGGTATTGCTCGCAAGGCAGCAGGTCATCGTGACAGGAGGTGCTGACCACTGGAGCAGAACATTATTGGTCGTTGTGCTGGTGCTATCGGTCAAAGAGCCGCCCATATAGGCGTAAGTAACCGGGTCGTAATAAGCGATATCAATCAGCGTTTGAGGAACGGAAGTCGTGCTCACCAGGGCGGTAAATTGGTAGACACGGGTGACCTTGATGGCCTGCACCGTACCACCCAGACCGTCCATCGAGGGCTGTGTTGCTGTGCTGGAGGTTTGCGTCATGCTGCCCGATCCCGTGATCGGATGGGAACCCAGCGAAGCATTGGTGGCCGTGCCTGACAAGGTGAAAGGAAAGGTCTTGCTTTGCTGTTGATACGCGCCCCAGGCGTTCTTGAACTGAAACGTCAGCGTCGATGAAACCGGACCGCTCCCCCCAGAAGACCCGCCGCCTCCGCCCCCACCACCACAGGCGGTCAAGGCACTCAGAACACAGACAACCCAAAGCTTGCGCAGCATAGCAATACCCCTTTTTGAAAGAGGTGGATTTTACGAGGTGCCAGCAGACATCGGCGCATCCTGCACGCTCTTATGTATCACATTGAGGATGATTTCATCTCATATAACAAATTCGCTTCTAGCGCCCGTACTCACTGCGTAAACAGCTATTAATTAAGTAGCATTTTGACGATGAAAATCAATCATTCCAAGACAGCCACGACACCCCGTCGGGCTATGATCGCCAGCATTAACCGAGGGATGACGGATGCTCAATGGCCTATGGCTTGGATTTTTTCTGGTCGCCACCGTGTCGGCGCTGTCGCGCTGGCTGCTGGGCGGCGAAGCAAGCGTGTTTGCGGCGATGGTCGAGAGTCTGTTTGCCATGGCCAAGTTGTCGGTCGAAGTGATGGTGATCCTGTTCGGCACCCTGACCCTGTGGCTGGGCTTTTTGCGCATTGCCGAGCGCGCCGGGCTGGTGGACTGGCTGGCGCGGTTACTCGGGCCGCTGTTTGCCCGGCTCATGCCCGAGGTGCCACGCGGCCACCCTGCCCTGGGCCTGATCACGCTGAACTTTGCCGCCAACGCCCTCGGGTTGGACAACGCCGCCACCCCGATTGGCCTCAAAGCCATGAAGGCCTTGCAGACGCTCAACCCCAGCACCACCACGGCGAGCAACGCGCAGATTCTGTTTCTGGTGCTGAACGCCTCATCGCTGACCTTGCTGCCGGTCAGCATCTTCATGTACCGCGCCCAGCAAGGCGCCGCCGACCCCACCCTGGTGTTTTTGCCGATTCTGCTGGCCACCAGCGCCTCCACGCTGGCTGGTTTGTTGTCGGTGGCCTTCATGCAGCGGCTCAAACTCTGGGACCCGGTGGTGCTGGGCTACCTGATTCCGGGGGCGATGCTGCTGGGCGGTGGCATGGCGGTGCTGGCCGGGTTATCGGCCGCCGCGCTGGCGACACTGTCGTCGCTCATGGGCAACCTGACGCTGTTCGGCTTGATTCTGCTGTTTCTGATGGTCGGTGCTTTGCGAAAAGTGCCGGTGTACGAGGCCTTTATTGAGGGCGCGAAAGAAGGTTTCGAGGTTGCCAAAAATCTGCTGCCCTATCTGGTGGCGATGCTGTGCGCAGTCGGCGTGCTGCGCGCCTCCGGTGCGCTGGATTTAGGCCTAGAGGGCATTCGCACCCTGATCGGCTGGACCGGTTGGGACGCGCGCTTTGTCGATGCCTTGCCGACCGCGCTGGTCAAACCCTTTTCCGGCAGCGCGGCCCGTGCCATGCTGATCGAGACCATGCAGAGCCACGGCGTAGACAGCTTCCCGGCACTGCTGGCGGCCACGATGCAAGGCAGCACCGAAACCACCTTCTATGTGCTGGCGGTGTACTTCGGCTCGGTCGGCCTCCAGCGTGCGCGCCATGCCGTGGGCTGCGCACTGCTGGCCGATTTGTCCGGGGTGCTGGCTTCTATTGGCGTTTGCTACTGGTTCTTTGGCTAAGTGACCAGAGCGGGCGCAGACTTGCATTTGAGACTACCGAAGTTGCGCATGACGCTACCAAATAGATAGCAGTTAAATCGCTGTTGGATGGCTGCTCGGCGCGGCTTCAAGCTGATCGAGTAGCTGGCGAGTCTGGGCGATTTCTGCTTCAAATAGCCCGACGTGCTGCTGGTTGGCCTGTTCATACAAACGCAGAGCTTCCTCGGCTACTGATCGCGCACCGGGGAGGTCGCCAGTTTCGCTTAAACGTTTGGCGAGATTTTTTAAACTCATTGCTAAATCTGACTCAAAAGCCGCCGGGTTGGCTTGCGCTAGGCGCCTATAAATTGTGACCGCTTCGTATGCCGTTTGCAGGGCATCAATCCATAGACCAACTTCACTTAAAGAGTTGCCCAAGTTATTTAAGCTTGAGGCTAAGTCGGGTTCAAAAACGGCTGGATTGATCTTGGACAGTCGTCTGCGAATTGCGACGGCTTCACGTATTGCTTGCAGTGCTGCAGTCCGATCATTGACATTATTCAAGGAAAGAGCCAAGTTGTTCTTACTTGTCGCCAAAGCAGGTTCAAAAGTAGCAGGATTTTCTTTAACCAAACGAGTGTAGATAGCCTCAGCTTCTTGTGCGGCTTTCAGTGCGCCAATCTGATCACCGTTGTCTCTTAAATTATTAGATAAATTGCTAATGCTTGCCGCCAAATACGGTTCAAAAACAGCTGGATTGACTTGAGCCAAGCGTCTGCGAATCGCGACAGCTTCTCGTGCGGCGAACAATGCACCGAGAATATCTCCTGTTTCGCGCAGGCGTATGGCTAAATTATTAATGCTTGTTGCTAAATCGGGCTCATAAGTATCTGGCTTGACCTGGCTTAAGCGTTTGCAAATTTCCACTACCTTTAGCGCTGCTTGCAGCGAATCAATTCGGTTGCCAGTGCTACTCAAAAGATTAGCTAAGTTATTCAAACTAGCGGAGAGAAGAGGCTCAAATGCAACAGGGTTAGATTGGGCCAGTAGTTGAGCTTGAGCGACAGCTGCGTGTGCCACCTGCAATGCACCAACATCGTTGCCCAATTGATGACGCGCAATCGCTAGCAAATTCAAGGCATATGCTTTGGTCGCCAAATCGTCCAGCGCGGTTGGGTTGGCGTGATTCACAGCATGGCAAGCCGCCTCAGCAAGTTCAGCAGCATCCGACGATTGCCCATATGTATTGAGTTCTTTAGCCAAGGCCACTGCATCGCGTGGCGATAAATCCGCCGCTTGCAAGTCGTGATGTCTGTGCCATTGCTCCAGCTTTCGTGCGCTAGCGGGAGGAAGTACGTGTTGCGACGTGACGAGGTTGACCGCTTGCTCAGACATTGCAATCTCTGCGGACGGCAGCAACAAATCGGCCTCAGCAATCCACGGCGAGGCCGTGCGCATGGACCACATGTCGGGCGCGTGGGCCAGGAGTTCTTGCCGCAGCGCTGCGGGCCAGCACAAGATGAAACGCAGACCTGCAGCCCGCAGAGGTTCGCGCCGGTGGTTGATGTAGGCCATGGCTTCCAGCGCAAGCGCGTGCCGCACGCTGCTGCTGGCGTCCAGCACCAGCACGGCGTTGGGCGGTAGTTTGGCAATGGCGTCATCCAGGTTACTCAGCAAGGCGACGCGCAACGCGGGCAGATCGCCCGGCGCATCTGGCGGTGCTGCCGATGTGGGGGATAAATCGACTGGCCAGGCCACCGGGTACATCTTGGCCCCCAGCTGCTCTTGCAGAAACACCAAACCGGCGGCGGCAGCGCGCTCGGACTCGACAAACATGGGCAGAAACAAGAAGCCGCTTGTTTCGCGTAGCAACACGGCAGCGGCTTGCAAGTCGCGTTGCGCGCTGAGGCTGAGTCCGGTAGCAGCCAAAATGAATAGTGGTTTAGTGAGTGACGGCGGCAGGGCTGACGCTGTCGCGCAGCAACGGGTGAACGCCATACCACTCGGTGCCATTGAGATAGAGCAGGATTCGCTTTTGCGCCAGATCGCTGATGACGTGGTTCCAGTCCGCCGGGTCTTGCAGAGCCACGCTGTAGGTTTTGGCCACATGGGCCAGCCGCACCAGCGTGTTGGCAGGCAAAGGCAAGTAAGGGCGACGCAGGTCGTTGTACACCTGCTTCAGGTGGGCTGGCGTGACCGGGAAGTGGTTGTTGTCACCCAAGCCCGCCAGCAACACGGCGCGCACGGTGCGGATCAAGTCACGCAGGTCGCCGCCGGTCATTTCGATGATGTCGCGCAGTTCGGGGTCGGCAATCAGTTGTTTGATGTTTTCTTCGCCAACCCGTTTGCACACCAAAGGCATGAGTTTGTCGGTGATGGTGGCGCTATCAAAGGTATCCGAACGATCCAGGTACACATGCGCGCTGGTAAGGAAGTACGTGCTGGTAGCACCAAATGCATTGGCAATACCGGGTGCGAGCTTGTGCAGCAACGGCGGCACGGAGTAAACCACGCTCCAGCCATCGAGCCGCAGGTAAGATGCGAAGGTGTTGAACATGCGTTGCAGGCTGGTAAACACTTCATCAGCTTGCCCAGCAGCGGCCTGGCCGCCAAAGTGCTCTAGTGAATCGACAATCAACACCATCTTGGCCGTGCTTTCCAGCTCCCGTTTGGCTTTGATCTTGAAGGCTGCATCGGCCATAAATTCATTGATCTCTGACACTAGGGAGTCCAGGCGCGCTTCGTGGAATTGGCGCAGCCGCTCGCGCACATTGGGGTTGGAGTGCAGCGACATCTTAAGTTTGGCAACGCTGCCTGCCAGTTCAACTTCTTTGACGTCCACGCCAGCGGAAAAAACGGACTTCCACCAATTCCACCGATCACCGCTTGAGGGGTCCACGCCCAGTTCACTGGCAGTGGCCTCCCACACCCCCATGGCCATGGCCAATAGCAGGTCAACAATGCTGATCGGCATTTGGGGATTGAGAAACTCTTGCGCATTGATAACGATGGCGTAGTTATTGGGCCGCAGGTGTTGCGCCAGACGCCGAAGTTCGGTGCTTTTGCCAGAGCCAATGGTGCCGGTAAACAGGTAGCCGTGTCGCGTGCCGGATGATGTTTTGATCTCCAGTGCCAGTTTTTTGGCAACGTCACCCTGATTTATATGCAAATGTTTAATATAAAACGCTTTGAAGTCCTTTGCAGCCGCATCATCCGCCGGATTGGGGTCGAGTGGACCAGGGTCTTGCAAACGCTGCAGGATGGGGATGATGGTGTCAAAGTTCATGAAAATGATTTTAGTCTGGGGAGATAAGAATCAACTACATCAAGTAAATCATTGCACATCCACGCAAAGGGTGAGCGTCATATTTGACGGCATGGCACCGCACCCTTGCTCGGTCAGTACATAGCTCACATCCGCAAGAGAGAGTGCATTTCTTTCAAAGCGGAACCAGCGCCATGGCAATCGGCATTGCAACAGCCGAACAAACCACATTGACAGCCAGCCAGCTGCCCCAAACTTTGAAAGTCGAGACACTTTTGTGTCCCATCCAGGCGATCTGGATAGCCAAAGAACCCGATATACCCACACCGAAGTCACCGCGCTGGTCTGACGAAGCGGAACCTGCGCCTGCTGATTCCAGGCGTTTTTGTGCGCGGTACTTGAAGCGAAATGACGCAAACACCCCAAAGTACCGCTTTGGCCAAAGGCCCCATGGCGCGATGGTCGGTTGGGCCGGTTGGGACGCGCGCTTTGTCGATGCCTTGCCGACCGCGCTGGTCAAACCCTTTTCCGGCAGTGCGGCCAGGGCCATGCTGATCGAGACCATGCAGAGTCATGGTGTGGACAGCTTCCCGGCACTCATGGCCGCCACCATGCAGGGCAGCACCGAAACCACCTTTTATGTGCTGGCGGTGTACTTCGGCTCGGTCGGCATCCAGCGTGCGCGCCATGCCGTGGGCTGCGCGCTGCTGGCTGATTTGTCCGGGGTGCTGGCGTCCATCGGCGTTTGCTACTGGTTCTTTGGCTGAGTCGCCAACTACAATCCACCCTAACGCTAGGGGTGCTGGCTGCTTTCATGGCAGCTGGCTGAGAGTACACCCTGGGACTTGAACAGGGTAATTCTTGCGAAAGGAAGCGTGCAAAGGCCAAAGCGACCCGCTCAAGTGGGGTGTTGGTGGCGGTGCTGCTTTCTGAGCGACCACATCACATTTATATGGCACATCAAACTACTTTTCCGCTATCAATCACCGCAGCCGCTGTTTTGGCGATGTGTTTCAGTACCTCACTGCTGGCGCAAACCCAAACCGGGCAATTAGCCACCGTGACCGTGGCTGAAAAAACGACCCCCGTGCTGGATGCGGATCAGGCTGATGTGGGCGGCCTGGGTTTGCCACTGAATCGTGCGCCGCAAAGTGTCAGCGTGCTGGGCGCCGATTTGCTGGCGGCCACTGGCACACGCAGCCTGTCGGAACTGGCTAAGCTGGATGCCTCGCTGGCTGACAGCTACAACACCACCGGCTACCTGGAAAGCCTCTCGGTGCGCGGTTTTATATTGGACCAAAACAACAACTACCAGCGCAACGGTCTGGCGCTGCCCAACCATGCGCCGCTGGCGATCGAAAACAAGGAACGCGCTGAAGTCCTCAAAGGCATCTCGGGCATGCAGCAAGGCGTTTCAGCCCCCGGCGGCCTGGTCAACTGGGTGACGAAAGTGCCGCAAGCCGAGGCGTTCAGCAATGTGACGCTGGGGCTGGATGAACACGGTGGCAACAGCCTGCATCTCGACAGCAACGGGCATTGGGGCGAAGTCGGGGTACGCGTGAATGTGGCCACCGAAGCCTTGCATCCGCACATGGACAGCGCCAATGGCCAGCGCGAATTGCTGGCTGTGGCGTTGGCGGGCAAGCTGGGCCGCGACAGCAGCTGGGCCGCGGATGTGGAATACAACCACAAGCGCCAGCCGTCAGTGCCCGGACTCGGTCTGCTTGACACCAATGGCGATGGCGTGGGAGACACCTTGCCAGACCTGAGCAAAATCAACCCGCATTTGAACCTGAACAACCAAAGCTGGTCGCTCCCCTATGAATCGACCAGCACCATCGCCCAACTGGCGGTCAATACCAAGCTGCAGCAGGGCTGGAGCAGCCGGGTGGCGGTGGGTGTGCAGCGCACCGTAACCGATGACCGTTTGGCTTTTCCCGATGGCTACAACAGGGGCAACATCCCCTATGTCTACGACACTGGCCTGAGTGCCAATGGCGATGTGGACATGTACGACTACCGCAGCGAAGGCGAAGTGCGCGGCGCTTGGTCTTGGGATGCGCGCTTGCAAGGGCTGGCAAGCGCCCTCGGCCTGTCGCACCACCTCACGGTGGGGCTGGCGGGGCGCAGTGTGAGCGCTGATCTGGCCGCAACACAAACCTACGAATGGCTGGGCACGACCAATATCTACCAACCCGTGCCCGTACCGACAACTGCGACCCCAACCCCGGTGCTCAACACCAACACCCGTGAGCGAGCGCTGGAGGTGTACGCCTCGGCAGTCACTGATTTAACGCCGACCGTGCAAAGCGTGCTGGGCTTGCGTAGCAGCCAGTTGCAGCGCAGCAGCGCCAAGACCGATGGCAGCGAAGCGACCTCCTTGCAGCAAACCGTCACCACGCCATGGGCAGCACTGAGCTGGACTGTGCGCCCCACCACCACGCTGTATGCCTCATGGGGCCAGGGCGTTGAGGCTGAAGTGGTGCCTAACCGTCCGGCTGACTTCACCAATGCCGGCGAAGTTTTGCCAGCGTTGGTCAGCACCCAACGCGAACTGGGTGTGAAGTGGCAAGCGCAGCCACGTTTGCAACTGAGTGCCGCCTTGTTCCAAATTGACAAGCCGTTTTCAGCAACGGTGAACGGAGCCAGCGTGGCCGGCGCCAAAGTGGCGCGCCATAACGGCCTGGAGTTGGCCGCCAATGGTCAGCTGACAACCCTGTGGTCGCTCCAAGCCAGCCTGGCCTTGCTCGATGCCCGCTACATCAGCGCGGCTGACGCCACCTTGCTCGACCAGCGTGTGATCAATGTGCCGCAGCGCAAACTGTCACTGTTCAGCAATTACAAACTGGCGGCATTCCCCGGCGCTTCGGTGAACGGGCTGTTCAGCTTTGAGAGTGGCAAAGCGGCCACCAACGACGGCCAAACCATCTTGCCCGATGCCTGGCAGCTGGACTTGGGTGCCAGCCTGCTGCAAAACTGGGGCAAGCGCAGCGTGCAATGGCGCGTGGGCATTGACAACGTGACCGACCGCCTCTACTGGCGTGAAGCACCCACCACATCCTGGGGTGGCACTTATCTGTTTGCATCGACCCCGCGCACGTTCAAAGCCAGCGTGACGGTGGGCTTCTAACACCGGGCTGAACATGTTCGACACCGCCTTTACCTTGCTCAATACGCCCGTGACCTGGCTGGAGGTGCTCGCATTTGTGCTGGCGCTGGCCAATATTGCCTGCAATGTGGCAGAAATCCACTGGGGCTGGCCGCTGACCCTGGCCGCCAGCGCTTTGTACGCCTGGCTGTTTTATGCCAGTGGTTTGTACGGTGAAGGCAGTGTGAATGTGTTCTTTGCGCTGACCGCCGTGTGGGGCTGGTGGCAGTGGCTGCGGGGCCAGCGCAGCGAAGGCGAGGAGGGTTTGACAGTCGCCCGCTTGCCCGCCGGGGGCGTCTTGCGCACCGCCTTGGCGTGGGCCGTGTTGTGGCTGGTGTGCACCTGGGTGTTGCAGCAAGTTACCGACTCCAGCGTCGCCTGGGCAGACGGTTTTGTGACGGCAGGGAGCGTTGTCGGCACCTATTTGCTGGGACGCAAATTTATTGCCAATTGGCCGGTCTGGGTGGTGGTGAATGTCGCCAGCATCCCCTTGTTTCTCTACAAAGACCTCACGCTAACCGCCATTTTGTATGTCATTTTTCTAGGCCTGGCTGGCTGGGGTTGGTGGGCCTGGCTGCGTCGGTTCAAGCAAACGCCAGCGGCATGACACCCCGCCTGCTGTGTCTGCTGGGGGCCGAATGCACCGGCAAAACCAGCTTGGCCCAGGCCTTGGCTGCGGCCTTGCCCGCTATTTGGGTGCCCGAGTATTTGCGCCTGTTTTGTGACCAGCAGGGCCGCACGCCACGCCCAGAGGAACAAGCCCACATTGCCGCGCAGCAGCAAGCCTTGGAGACCGCAGCCCTGGCGCAAGCCCAGGCCCAAGGGCTGAACTGGGTGGTGTGCGACACCGCGCCACTGCTCACGGCGGTGTACAGCGAGTATGTGTTTGGCGACAACTCCTTGTACCCCATGGCGCGCGCCGCACAGCAGCGCTACACATTGACCTTGCTGCTGCAGCCCGACTTTCCCTGGCAAGCCGATGGGCTACAGCGCGACGGCGAGCATGCCCGCACAGCGGTCCAGGCAATGCTGGAGCGAGAAATGGCTTTGCAGACCGGGCCGTGGCAGCCCCTGACAGGCAGCCTGGCGCAGCGCCTGGGGCACGCTCTGCACACCCTGAAAAATCATTAAAATGACCTGCAGAGCTCATGGATAGAGCGTGAGAAGCTATTAATATAATAGTAATTTAGGCTCATCAAAAGCCCTGACCCCAAGCGCAACGATGACCATGAACCCAGTTTTCCCCATCCACTACATCAACCCTGTTTTTCGCCCACCCAGCGAAGCGCAGTCGCTGATCCTGCCGGTGACCAACGGCTGCTCCTGGAATAAATGCACTTATTGCGAGATGTACACCGCGCCGCAAAAGAAATTTCAGGTGCGTGACGAAGCCGAGATGCTGGCCAGCATCCGTGCCTGCGGGGAGCAGTTTGCAACCGAAGTACAACGCGTGTTTCTGGGCGATGGCGATGCCCTGGTGCTGTCCACCCGCAGGCTCATGAGCTTGCTTGCCGCCATCAAAAGCGATTTGCCCAAAGTGCGGCGCATTTCCAGCTACTGCCTGCCGCGCAACCTGCGCCACAAGTCGGTAGCGGAGTTGCAGGAATTGCGCGAGGCGGGCCTGTCACTAGTCTATGTCGGCGCCGAGTCGGGCGACGATGAGGTGCTGCAAAAGGTCAACAAAGGCGAAACGTTCGAGTCCACCCGCGAGGCGCTGGACAAGCTGGGCGCGGCGGGCATCAACCGCTCGGTCATGCTGCTCAATGGGCTGGGCGGAAAAGCGCTGTCGGTGCAGCATGCCGCCAACTCGGCACGACTGATCAACCTGACCCAGCCAGAATTTTTGGCCACGCTGGTGGTCAGCTTTCCTCAAGGTGAGGCAAGGTTTCGCCAGGCATTTGCGCAATGGGAGCCACTGGACCAGCAGGAACTGTTTGCCGAGATGGCGCAATTTCTGCAGGCGCTGGAACTCAAACGCACCGTCTTTCGCAGCGACCACGCCTCCAACTGGCTGGTGCTCAAAGGCGTGCTGGGGGCTGAAAAGGAGCGGCTTCTGGCTGAAGTGAACAATGCAATGAACCGACCAGAGTCGGCCAGATTGCGGGCGCAGTGGCAGCGGGGCTTATAAGCCAAAAACACTTGTAGCCCCCGTCAATCATGCGCAAGCAGCTATTATAAAAATAGCTAATTATTTCTACAAAACCGATATAACTGCTCGCCACCAAGGCGCTGCCCCGATGAGCGCTAAACATCAAATGTTTTAACAACCAATACCGGATAATTGTCCGCATGGATAAACAACAACTCCGTCAGTTCCGAGCTGCTCTGGTTGAAACCGATATAGCGTTAACACCAGATGACCAGCGCTACGTCCCAGGGTTACACGGCATCCCCGAAGAAGACGTGATCAGCGCCTTGTTTGAAGAAATCCTGACCCGCCCTCCCCTGAGCAGCCACCTGTTTTACTTCACGGGGCAACGAGGCACGGGCAAGAGTACGGAGCTTCGCCGACTTGAGCAGGATTTACTGGGTGAGCGTGCCCAAGTTATCCGTTTTGACAGTCTGGATTTCATGACTGAAACTGAAAAAGTGACGGTTGAAAGTATTTTGCTTTTGGTCACCGCGGGCCTTGCGGCCTGGGCCGATGAAAACTACAAACAGGATTTTTTAACGGATAGTGCATGGAGCCGTTTTTCTACTTGGCTTCAAACTGAAGTTGAACTCACCGAAGTATCTGCAGAGGGACTCAAACTCAAACTCAAAGAGCAGCAAGTCTCGGTCGCTAAAAAAATCCGCAACCTTTCTACCCCCCTTGAATGGACCAAGAAGGTTCAATCGTTCGCCGGGGAGATTGTTGACTTTATTCGCAAGCAAACCCAGCGCGAGCGTGTTGTCGTGATCGTTGACTCGCTGGAGCGGCTGCGCGGCATCTCGGGTGCCGATCAGGACGCCATGTTTACGCACGTAGTCAGCACTTTTGCTGGCGACTTTGATCGCCTGCGCATTCCAGGCGCCAGTGTGGTGTATTCCGTGCCACCCTATTTGGCCTTGCTGGCTGATGTACGTAACTTTGTCACCTGCCACTCACTGGCTTCAGTGCGTGTCTATGGCAAGCCGATTGCCAATGGCAATCACACGATCAATCGCCGACAACCGCGTCCTCAAGGCTTGGAAAAAATGCGCGGACTCATTGAGCGACGGTACTCCGAATGGGCGCAGGTGTTACAGGCCCCGGCACTCGATGCCTTGGCGCAGGCGTCAGGCGGTGACCTTCGACATTTCATGCAACGGCTGGTGTCGGGTGTGGTTGGACAGGCTCAGTTTGCAATGGACCGACTTCCACTGGCCGCTAACGACGCCATCGTTCAGCGCGTCATTGACGAAAACCGGGGAGAAACCGAGCGTCTCACCGTCAAAAGTGAATGGCCTTTGCTTGCGGACATTGCCCAAAGCCACAACGCGATTGCGCTGGACCGAGGCGACTCGCTGCGCACATTGGCACGCTTGTTTGATACACGCGTCATCCTGAACTACCGAAACGGGGCGGAGTGGTTCGACATCCACCCCTTGCTCTGGCCATTGATCGACGGGCTGAATGAACACACCAACACTGCCCCCGCTTGAGGCCGCTTGGCAAACCCTGCGCAGCAGTCTGGAATGGGCAGAAGAGTTTGGCCTGGTCTTTATTTTTTGCAGCAACACGCCTGCCAAAGAAACTCTTTTTCGACGAGCCGCTGACCTGATGCAGGCGCAGGTGCGCCCCTTCCAACGACCCCAGGTGCGCAATGCAGGCGACTTGTCCAAACACCTTCTGCCTGCCGCGATAAACCCTGCCTCTGCGCACGTCAAGATGGGCATGCCTTTGTGGCTTGACCTGGATGGGCACCCGGCGGACGCGAACTGGAACCAGGCACGGCTGGAGTTTTTGCACCGTCTAAACGAGCGGCGTGCAGCCATGGCGCGCGAACACACGCGAACCGTCGTGCTGGTGTTGCCACAAGACTGGACCAAACAAGCCGCAGAAGCCTCCCCCGACCTGTGGACGATCCGCCAGCCTTCGGTTTATCTGGACACACCAAGCGTTGTGCCAGTCACCGAAGCAAAGGCGGAATCGGAGAACACAGCTGAATTGCCAATTGCCTCCAGCAAGGGCTTGCCTGCCGCCGTGCGCCGTTGGCAGGCCGCCATGAAAAAAGGCAAGAGCAAGCTTTCCTTATGGGATAGCACACAAGCCAGCGAAGCAGCTTTGGCCGCTGGACACATTGATCTGGCGTGGACCATTGCACAGCAAACCGTCAAGCAAGCACAAACACAACTCAACAAGCAGGACAAAACCCCCGAGCGCCTGCGCGACCTCTCGGTCTCGCTGGGTAAGTTAGGCGATGTGGCCCAAGTACTGGGCCGTCTGGACGAGACACAACAGGCTTACCTGAAGAGCCAGCAACTGCGTCAAACACTAATTGACGATTTTGGCACCACCCCCGAACGTCTGCGTGACCTCTCGATTTCGCTGGGAAAATTAGGCAATGTGGCCCGTGCGCAGGGCCGTCTGGACGAAGCACAGCAGGCCTACCAAAATAGTCAACAACTGCGTCAAACGCTAATTGATAAATTTGGTGCCACCCCCGAACGCCTGCGCGACCTCTCGGTTTCGCTGAGCAGACTGGGTGATATGGCCTATGAACTGGGCCGGCTGGACGAGGCGCAACAGGCTTACCAGAGGATTGAACAACTTGATCGAATCCTGATTGACGACTTTGGCACCACACCCGAACGTCTGCGCGACTACTCGATCGCGCAGGAGCGACTGGGCGACGTTGCCCGTGCGCTGGGCCGTCTGGATGAGGCGCAGCAGGCCTACCAGAAGAGTGAACAAATGCGTCAAACACTGATTGAGGACTTTGGCACCACACCCGAGCGCCTGCGCGACCTCGCAATATCTCTGAGCAGACGGGGTGATGTGGCCCGTACGCTGGGCTGTCTGGATGAGGCGCAGCAGGCCTACCAAAGGAGTGAGCAAATTCATCAAACACTGATTGAGGACTTTGGCACCACACCCGAACGCCTGCGCGACCTCGCGGTTTCTCTTTACAGGCTGGGCAATGTAGCCCATGAGCTGGGTCATCTCGACGAGGCGCAGCGCGCGTACCAACAGAGCAAACAATTGCATCAAACCTTGATTGACGACTTTGGCACCACCCCCGAACGTCTGCGTGACCTCGCTGTCTCGCAGGATTGGCTGGGCGACATGGCCCGTACGCTGGGCCGTCTGGACGAGGCGCAGCAAGCCTTCCAGAAGAGCCAGCAACTGCATCAAACGCTGATTGACGACTTTGGCATCACCCCCGAACGTCTGCGCGACCTCTCGATCTCGCTGGGCAGGCTGGGCGACGTGGCCCGTACGCTGGGCCGTCTGGATGAGGCGCAGCAAGCCTTCCAGAAGAGCCAGCAACTGCATCAAACACTGATTGACGACTTTGGCACCACCCCCGAACGCCTACGTGATCTCTCAATCTCGCTGGAACGATTGGGCGACGTGGCCCATGCGCTGGGCCGTCTGGACGAGGCGCAGCAGGCTTACCAGAAAAGTCAGCAACTACGTCAAACCCTGATTGACGACTTTGGCACCACACCCGAGCACCTGCGGGACCTCTCTATCTCGCATGAACGACTGGGCGACATGGCCAATGCGCAGGGCCGTCTGGACGAAGCACAGCAGGCCTATGCCACCGAAATCGAACTGGCCAATCAACTGATCGCTATGTATGGAGAATCCGTATCAGCTCTTGAAGTGTTGGCGTATGGTGAAGATCATCTAGGCCAGCTACTCAAGCAGCAAGGCAAGCCAGAAACCGCCCTCCCACATTTGCAGCGAGCGCGTCATTTGTATCACCGGCTTTCGCTGGCCATGCCGCACGACCCTCGCTTTAAAAACGCACTAAGCACGCTGGAAGCGCTAGACAGCGGCACCACGCAAAGCATTTAGCACGAAAACCCCCGTCAAACATACGTTAACAGCTATTAATTTAATAGCGAGTACCGCATCTATCAAAACCATACGCATCCCCTTGCGTCTCTCTGACGGGACCGAAGCGGCCTGTTATGCTGCCCCAAATTTTTTACGACATACATCCAGTGAGAATGCGAATGAAATCTGACTTCAAACATCAAGGCTGGCAATCCGTCGGCTGGCTGCTCGGGCTGAGCTGCGTGATTCTGGGTGGCTGCGCCAGCGTCGGTGACCCATCAGCGGTATCTGCAACACCGGCCACCAAACCGAGCCGGTATCTGGACACCCAGTTGCTGCCCGACAGCCAGACCCTGCTGCCGCCCCACCCTGCCCCAGGTTCGGCGGCCCTGGCGCTGGATGAGGAAATCAGCCAACGCAGCTTTGCCTTGCGCGACACCCCACGCTGGGCGCTGGCCCGACTGGACGCAGATACAAGCTTCCCCAATGCGGCCGGAACGTTCTCCTGCGCCCTGAATGCACCCGTCACCGAAGCCCAAACGCCCCGCCTGTACCAGTTGCTGCTGCGCACCCGAGACGACCTGGGCTACGCCACCCGCAGCGCTAAGAAACAGTCGCAGCGGCCGCGCCCCTTCCGCACCAACCAGGAACCCATCTGCACCCCTGAATATCAGGCTCAGCTGACCAAAGACAGCTCTTACCCCTCCGGGCACGCCACCGTCGGCTGGGGCTGGGCGCTGATCCTGGCAGAGTTGTCGCCGCTCCAGGCCAATGCGGTGCTGGCACGGGGTCTGGCCTATGGTGAAAGCCGAAATGTCTGTAACGTGCACTGGCACAGCGACGTGGTGCAGGCCCGGTCTGTGGCTGCGGCCACGCTCGCCGTGCTGCACAGCAACGCCGCTTTTCGCGCCGACATGGACGCGGCGCGGCTTGAACTACAAGCCGTGCGCGACCAGGGCCTTATACCTACCCGCGACTGCACTGCCGAAGCCGCCGCGCTGGCGCTAACACCGTCGCTGGCCCAGTGAATCAACGGGCCATTATTCCGATTCCAAATCATTTTGGTCTAGGCGCGAAGCCGCAGGCAGTGCTGACGCACGACAAGGCGGAGCAACAACGACACGGATGATTTGGAAATGGAATTATTGGTTGCTGATGGCCAGCGCCTTGATCACACCACCAAGTTCGCGGGTGTCCGCCGTGATGCGATTGGCCAAGCCTTCAGGGGATGATCCCACCGCTTGCCAGCCCTGCTGAAACAGCTTTTGCCGCATCTCAGGGGTGCGGACCATGTCGCCAATCAGCGCCGAGAGTTTGGCGACCAGCGGTGCGGGCATGGATTTGGGCACGGCCACCGCGTTCCAGATTTCCAGATTGAAGTCCTTGACACCCGCCTCTTGCAGGCTGGGCAGCTCGGGGGCTAAAGGGCTGCGCCCACGCGAAGTGACGCCGATAGCGCGCAACTTGTCACCCTTGACCTGGGCCATGGCCAGCGCCGGTGGCAGCATCGATAGCTGCAATTGCCCGCCCACCATGGCAGTGGCGACCTGGGCGTAGCCGGGGTATGGAATGTGAACCGCTTTGATACCGGTCTTGCTCTGCAGCAAGGCCATGCCGATATGGCCTATCGTGCCGACACCGGGCGAGCCGTAGCTCCAACGGTCACCAGCCTGCGTGGCAGCGGCCAGAAACGCCTGCGCCGTAGCGCCCGGTGAGTTTTTGGGGGCCATCAACACCAGCGGCGACACCCCGATCAGTGTCACGGGTATCAAGTCTTTCAGCGGGTCGTAGCTCAGCGCCGGGTTGAGCAATTTGGCAGTGGTCAGGTTGCCGTTGATAAAGAGACCCAGGGTATGGTTGTCGGTGGCTTTGGCGACATAGTCAGCGGCAATGCTGCCCCCGGCGCCGATCTTGTTTTCCACAATCACGGTTTGTCCCAGCGCCTTGGACAAAGGCTCGGCCAGTGTGCGGGCGGTCAGGTCGGGTGAAGATCCGCCCGGAAAGCCGACGATGATCCGAATCGTCTTGCTTGGCCATGCCGGTTCTTTAATATTATTTTGGCTTCTAGCCCAGGTAGAAACTGCGCAAGCAGCTATAAAAACAATAGCGATTCGACGATGATGCATGACCTGACAAACTCCCGCAATGACGTAAAAAAACCCTGGCGCCAAGCGTAGCACCCGGGGCTGTGGCTGAAACTTTATGTCTCGGATTGTCGCTGTGCGATTTGGTGCGACAGCGCCCGCCTTCGCATGACCACCCACTTGATAGCATGCGGGTGTTTAAAACTCCAAAGGAAAAATCACATGGTTCAACGTTTTGATGTGGGCGCCCGTATGTCCGAGATGGCCGTGCACAACGGCACGGTGTATTTGGCCGGGCAAATTGCCGACGATGCCACCCAGGATATTGCGGGCCAGACGCGACAAGTGCTGGCCGCTGTGGATGCTTTGCTGGCGCGTGCAGGCAGCGACAAAAGCTCGATTTTGATGGCGCAGATATTTCTGGTGGACATGGCCGACTTCGACGGCATGAACGCCGTCTGGGACGCGTGGGTGACCGCGGACCACACACCCCCGCGCGCCACCGTGCAAGCGCAGCTGGCCAAACCGGGCTGGAAAATTGAAATGGTCGTGACGGCGGCAATTGCGGCCTAGCGAGTAACACCGCAATATTGCCCCGACTCAACATCCGTCATACCACGGCGCCTGGCCATTGCAGTGCCAACAGGGCTGTGATAGCGTGTGTCTCTCATGATGCCTGCCGCACAAACTTCATGAAAGGGCTAAGCAAGATGCGGCAACTTTGAGTCACAAGGGGTAGCAAGATGAGGCTGAACATTTTTATTGCAGCGTCTATATTGCTAGTAACAACCGCAGTGATGGCGCAAGTGTCGATGCTAATGCTGCCTCCTGGACCTATGGCGCAGCCTGCAAAAACTGTGGTTTTCATCGCTTCCGACTTCAAAAATGGGGGCGTGATCGGTGTCTATCGAGGCTTTCAGGAGGCGACCCACAAGCTGGGCTGGCAAACCAGGCTCGAAGATGGTCATGGCGATCCTGCCAAACAGGCGTTGCTGCTCAAGCAAACACTTGCCACGCATCCCGAAGGGATCGTTTTGGGTGGTTTCGATCCTGATGACTTTGCACCGCAAATAGCTGCAGCCAGACAACAAAAAATAATTTTGCTGGGTTGGCATGCAGCCAAAGTCCCAGGTCCAACCAAAGATTTGTTCGTCAACATAACAACCAAGCCACTTGACGTAGCCGAAATGGCGGCCAACTTCGTAATCCACGACGCCATGGCGAGGCAGCGTCAGGTAGGCGTTGTCATTTTCAATGACAGCCAATATGCCATTGCCAATGCCAAGACAGAGGCGATGAAAGTGACCATTCAGGCTTGTGCAGGCTACAAAGGGTGCCGGGTGTTGGCGGTCGAGAATGTGCCAATCTCACAGGCATCAACAGCGATTCCGGCCATTGTTCCTACCCTGGTATCCACCTATGGGGCGGCGTGGACCTACAGCCTGGCCATTAACGATGTTTATTTCGATGAAATCAACTACCCGCTGCTTTTTTCCAATCGCGCCGATATTCTCAACGTGTCTGCGGGTGACGGTTCAAGCAAAGCAATTGGGCGAATTGGTGCCGGCGTTTCCCAGCAAGTGGCCACGGTTGCCGAACCCCTGAAAATGCAGGGCTATCAACTGGCCGATGAATTCAACCGTGCATTTGCGGGAGCCCCGCCGAGCGGCGTTCAGTCCAAACCCATTCTCGTGACAACGCTGTTACTTGAAACCACTGGCAAGGGCGGCATTGAATCAAATCTGGGGTTTGAGGCAGCCTATGGCGCGATCTGGGCCGGGAAATTACGATAAATTTTTACGATATCGGCGTGAATTAAGCATCGACCTCGTCAATCACCCTCTCGCGCGGCAAAACGACACGAAACACAGTCCCCGTGCCCACTTCGCTGCGCACCTCCAGCCGCCCATGGTGTCGTTTCACGATTCCGTAAGCGAGTGACAATCCAAGCCCGGTGCCTTTACCAACCGGCTTGGTCGTGAAGAAAGGCTCAAAAACTCTTTCAATATGCTCGGGCTTGATGCCGTGGCCTGTGTCTTGAACCTCCACCCAAACCTCATCGTCATCAAAACCGGTGCGCAGAGTAATCACCCCCCGGTTTTCAATGGCATGCGAGGCGTTGATCATGAGATTCATGAACACCTGGTTGAGCTGCGAGGCGATGCACTCGATCTCGGGCAGGCCCGCATATTCTTTCTTTACTTCGGCCTTGTATTTGAGCTCGTTCCAAACGATGTTGAGCGTACTCTCCAGCCCGTTTTCGAGGTTTGCTGGCTGCCACTCGGCGGTATTCACCCGCGAAAAGTCTTTGAGGTTATCGACGATTTTCTTGACTCGACCAACCCCTTCAAGTGATTCATCGATCAGGCTCTGGATGTCTACCTTCAAGAACGCCAGATCAGCGTCCTGCTTGGCCTGCTGGATGGCTTCAAGCAAATCGCTGTGCCCGGATAACGCTGTTTCAGCACGTTCAAAGACGGCAATCAAGGACAGCAGACTGGACACCTGCTCTTTGAGTGAACCCAGATTGGATTTGATGAAGCCAATGGGATTATTGATTTCGTGCGCGACCCCAGCAGCCAACTGTCCGACTGAAGCCATTTTTTCAGATTGCAGCAACTGCCCCTGGGCGTCTTCAAGCTTTTTGATCAATGCCAGCTGCTCAATCAGCAATTGCGTCTTGGCTTGAGTCGCAGCTTCGGAGACCTCTTTTTCCTGCAGAATGATCTCGTTTTTTCTGACCAGTTCACAGGTCCTTTCTTCAACTGTCTTTTCCAGGTTTTCACTGTAGTTCTGGATCGTTTCGGCCATGCTGTTGAAATGTTTTCCCAAGTCGCCCAATTCGTCGCTCGATTGCAGCGACGAGCGACTTGAAAAATCCTTGGCGGCAAAGCGTCCCAGCGCACGACGAATCACCAGGATCGGTTTAAGTAGAACGAAGCGCAGGATGACAAAAAAACAAAGGCACAGAACCAGGGCGACCGCCACGGTTTGAGCCGCCATGGTGACCACCAGCGAATGCAGCGACTTTTTCAGTGTGGCATCCGTGATGCACACTTCGACACTGCCAACCGGCACCTGAGCGCCATCAACATCAGCCTGAATGGTGCCATTGAGTTTGCGGTAGCACTGAACTGAATTTACGACGCCCATCCCCTGCGAAGTAAGTTCCTTGATTTCATCGCGTCCGTCCCTGGTTTTTCCAGCAAAAAAAGCTCCGTTTTCATCCTTGATCACGATGCTGGAAACATCGTCCTCCTTCATTTCCAATGCAAGCACTGCTCCGATCTGCCCCAGGTCGAAGTGATACATCGGCATTTTCAAGGTGCTAAGCAAACGCTCATTGAACTGTATTGCCTTTCTTTCGTTCAACGCCTCCAGTCGGCTCTTCTCTGCGAAATAGGAAAAGATACCGAATGCCGCTTCAACGGCAAAAACACCCGCCACCGAAGTCAATATAAGTTTGGCGGTGATGGATTTATTCAGCATTGACAAGCCAAAAGCCATGAGATGCGGCCTCCATGAGGAACATGCGGCTTCATCGCCGGATGGTCAAGCGCAGGTTACGGGACAAGAAGTGCCTTGATTTCTGGATTTTTGAAATTTCCCCGCGTCACCATCGTCGTATCGGTAAAGATGATTCTGTCTTTATTGGGCGCATTGTTGATGGCTGCGACAGCCGCCTTGATCCCGAGGTAGCCCATTTGCCGTGGGTTCTGCACAACCAGCCCATGGATTTCCTGCTTCTCCAGTCCATCAAGGAGAAATTCAGTCGTATCAAAACCAACAAATTTGAGGTGTCCTGCCAACCCTGCATTGCGCAGGGCGCGCAGCATTCCATCGCTGGATGATTCATTGACCGCAAAAATGCCATCAATTTTGGGAGTGTTCTTGAGAAGTTCGGTGGCGCTGTGCAGGGATTTGCCTCTCGAGCCGCCACCGTAACTGTCAGCAACGATGGTGATCTTGGGTGATTTTTCCTTGATGTAGGCTAGAAATCCATTGGCTCGGTCCTCTGTGGAGGCACTTCCGGCGACCGTACGATAGACCACCACCCGCCCCTGTCCATTGAGCAATTCGGACAGATGTTTCGCTGCCAACTTTCCGCCCGCGTAATTGTCCGTTGTAATGAAGTTCTGATGGTAGTTGCCGTCCACGGCCGAATCAAGGACGATCATTTTGATGCCCAGCGCCGCCGCTTTTCGGATCGGCTCAACCAGGCGCACCCGATCCGTTGGCGCAATGAGGATGGCGTCAATGCCTGGCCGGGTATACATCTTCAGTATGGCTATTTGCGAATCGCTGTCATCGTTGTACCTGGGGCCTCTCCAGGTGAGCGTGACTTTTCCTGTCTCAAGAATAGCTTTATTAACCCCGTCTCGCATAAATGTCCAGAAATCCTGGTCACTGGATTTGGGAATAAAAACAATATTGAGGTTCTCGTCCTTGGCGTAGACAGGATGCGCCATAAATGCAAAGCATAGAAAGACAATCAACATGCACTTTTTCATTTCGCTTCTCCATCGGTTACTACAACGACTGGACGATGCTCCTCGTCACCCATCACCTTGTTAATGGACAGGAAATTGAACAGCATGAAACCAAGTATCTCATGCCAAACCGCCCTTTCATACGCACAAAAATCCACGGTTTATTCAATGGGGACGGTGCGCCGGTTTCCGCAAAATCTGCCCCGTGACATCGCAAGTTAAACCGTTCATCATGGCGGGGTGCGATACGATACTTGGGTTTAATCGCTTTGATTTACCCACCGCCTACCACAGCTCCATGTCTGTGGCATCCCGGAATCTGACTAATTTTGACCGCACCATGCCGCTCTTTTCACTTCGCTTGCCTGCTTCTGCCCCGCGCCGCCGTCCAGCCGATCTGGTTTATGCCGCAGACGAGCGCCCACCGCTTGGCCCACTGGCGCTGCTAGGCGTTCAGCACGCGGGCACGGCACTGGCATTCATTACCTATGTACTGGCCACGGCCAAGCTGGCGAGTCTGTCGGTAGTGGCCACACAGTCGATGGTGGCGACCGCGCTGCTGGGCATGGCGCTGTGCACGGCTCTGCAGGCCTGGGGCGGGCGATTGGGCGCTGGCGCGCTGCTGATTCACATGCCCAACCCCTTCATGATCACCTTCGTGGCTGCGCTGGTTGCAGCACGGGGTCCGGGAGCCATCACTGCTGCGACACTGGTGTATGGATTGGTAGCGCTGGCGGTAGGGCCGGTGGTGATGCGCCTGCGTGCACTATTTCCACCAGCGGTGGCTGGCACGGTGGTGTGCATGGGTGGTTTGGCGCTGGTCGAGTCGGCAACACGCCATGCGCTGGGGGTGGACGAACAGATGCAAATCACGCCGACCAGCGCACTGGTCTCGGGTGCTACGTTGGCCTGCATCGTCGCTTGTTCGGTGTGGGGCGGGCGCCATCTGCGACTGGTCGGGCTGCTGGCAGGCATAGTCGCTGGCATCGGTATGGCGGCCATGACAGGCCATCTGACGGATCTGCATACGCTGCGCAACGTGCCGGTGTTTGCCCTGCCGCAGTTGCAGGTGCCGGTATTTGACATGGACCCAGGCATCTTCGTGGCCATCGCCATGGTTTCGGCGCTGTCACAACTGGACACGCTGGCCAGCTCCGTTATTCTGGACAAGATGGACAACGCCGAATGGCGGCGCACCAATATGCGGGCTGTGGGTGGCGGTATCACGGCCAATGGCCTGGGCGATGCCCTGTGCGCCTTGTTGGGCAGCTTTCCGACATCAGTGTGCTCGGCCAACATCGCGCTGGCGCATGCCACACGATCAACCTCGCGCTACATCGGTCTGGCGGCTGCGGCAATATTGCTTCTGGTGGCATTTTTGCCCCAGGTGACGTTGGCACTGACGCTGATCCCTGCGCCGGTGCTGGGTGCAGTGGAGCTGTACGCGGCGGCCTTTCTGGTGGTCTCTGGGATGGAGTTGATCGCCTCGCGCGCCATGGACAGCCGTGCGGTTTTCATGGTGGGCTTGTCGATGTGCGCAGGCATTGCCGTGATGCTGCTCCCCGGCATGGTGCTGGCCGCACCCGAGGGTCTGCGCTTTTTGCTGGGCAGCGGGTTCATCGTCTCGGGCGTGGTCGTGATTGCACTGAATTTGCTGTTTCGCATGGGCACCTCGCAGCGCGCCCGCAAGGCGCTGGACATGCCTGATGGTGCCGCCAGTTTGCAACTGCGCATCACCGAATTCGTTGAGGCGCAGGGCGCCGCCTGGGGCGCACGGCGTGACGTGGTGCAGCGCGCAGCCATGGCCGCGCTGGAGGGCGCGGAAGCCATCGTTGCACAGGACAGCCGTCAGGTCACGGCAATCAGTGGCACTTTTGACGAGTTCAACCTGGATATCGAGATCGAGCACAGCGGCGCCGCGCTGGCGCTGACTGAACCTGGGAACGAGGCAAAGCCTCAGAAGACAATGACCTTGCTCGATGCCGACCCCGCCGAGTTCGATGCCGCGCTGCTTGGCCTGTCAGGCGTGCTATTGCGCCATCTGGCTGATCGAGTCAACACCCGCAGCGCCGAAGGCAGCAAGCCCGCCACGCTGCGTCTGCATTTTGATCATTGAGTGGTGGGTGACTTGCAGGCCATTGGTGCCGGATGTTGCAGTCAGCTGACTTGCGGGGTAAGCGGACAATGTCGGCGGGTGCCCAGTTAGTGCCATCGAGCGAGGTGTAGGAGTCGATGAAGTTGCCACGGCGCACCATTTCCTTTCAAACCGGGCAGGCGCGTTACACTAAAAACAGACGAGTGCCTCGTCTGCGTCAATCCTCCCTGAAATCCCTCTTGATAGACCTGTGGCCCGCCATGAATACACCAAGCAACCGACGCATTCTGTTGGTCGATGACATGCCCGCGATTCACGAGGATTTTCACAAAATTCTCGCATTGCGGGACGACGGACTCAACGCGGTGGAGGCTGCGCTGTTCGGCGATGAACCTGCCGTCGCCGCCATTGCCTTCGAACTCGACTCGGCCTACCAAGGACAGGAAGGCTTGGCCAAAGTGCAGTCCTCGCTGCAAGTGGACCGGCCTTACGCCATGGCCTTTGTCGACATGCGCATGCCGCCGGGCTGGGACGGTGTGCAGACCATCGAGCGCCTGTGGCAGGCCGACCCAAGGCTGCAAGTCGTCATCTGCACCGCCTACGCCGACACCTCGTGGGACGAAGTGCTGGCGCGGCTGGACACCCGTGACCGCTTGCTGATCCTGAAAAAACCATTCGACGCCATCGAGGTCTACCAGCTGGCCACGGCGCTGACCGCCAAGTGGCAGATGACGCAGCAGGCGGCCCAGCAGCTTACGCAACTGGAGGCAGCGGTGCATCAGCGCACCTGCGAGTTGAGCTCGGCCGTTACTGCCTTGCAGGCCGAAATCAGCGAACGTAAACATCTGCAAATGCAACTGGTTCAATCGGAAAAACTGGCCTCCATCGGTCAACTTGCGGCCGGCGTAGCGCACGAAATCAACAACCCGATCGGCTACATTTTCTCGAACTTCTGCTCGCTGGAGGGCTACCTCGGCCAGCTGTTTGTCATGCTGGCCGCCTACGAGGGCGCTGAGGGCAGCATCAGCGATCCCGTCGTGGCTACTCGCCTGTGCGAATTGCGCAAACAGGTGGAGCTCAGCTTCCTGAAGGACGATATCCCGATGCTGATGAATGAATCCCGGCAAGGCATTTTGCGGGTGCGCCAGATCGTGCAGGACCTGAAAGATTTCTCACGGGCCGATTCGACGCAGGACTGGCAGGTGGCAAACCTGTGTCAAGGTATTGACTCGACGCTGAACGTGGTGGCTAACGAAATCAAATACAAGGCCGATGTGGTCAAGGAATATGGCGCGATGCCCGACATAGAATGCTTGCCCTCGCAGATCAACCAGGTGGTGATGAACCTGCTCCTCAACGCAGCGCACGCGATAGGTGAGCAACGCGGACGCATCACCCTGCGCACCGGCTCGCAAGGCGAAGAGGTGTGGCTGGAGGTGACCGACACCGGCTCGGGCATTGCGCCCGAAGTGCTTAATCACATTTTCGAGCCCTTCTTCACCACCAAGCCGGTCGGTAAGGGCACGGGCCTCGGGCTGTCCCTGTCCTACGGCATTGTGCAAAAGCATCGGGGTCGCATCGACGTGGAAAGCGTCGTCGGCCAGGGCAGCACGTTCCGCGTAACGCTGCCGATACACCAGCTGGCACCGGATGCCGATACCCAGCAGCCAAGCGCCTGAAACCCATTGCATGCGAGATTGCCACCCATGAAAAATCCGCCCGAAGAACAGAACCGTCTCGCCGTTGACGGCAACCCAGGCACCCCCCAGAACCTGACTGGCAAGGTGTCAGCTCTCGGGAACGACGTACCGGCGAAAGAGAAGCTGGACTATGACAATGAGTTGTTGCGGGCGTTGCTGGACAGCTCGCCTGACCACATTTATTTCAAGGATACCCAGTCCCGCTTTATCAGGTCCAGCAAAGCCCAGGCGCTCCAATTTGGCGTGGCATCTCCAGACGAGTTGATCGGCAAGTCGGATTTCGATTTCTTCTCGGAAGAACACGCCCGCCCCGCCTTTGAAGACGAACAGGAGATCATCCGCACCGGGCAACCCATCATTAGCAAGATGGAAAAGGAAACCTGGCAGGACGGACGCGGCGAGTCCTGGGCCTTGACGACCAAAATGCCGCTGCGCAACCGGGACGGTGACATCATCGGTACATTCGGTATCTCCAAAGACATCTCGAGCATCAAGCGCACAGAAGCCGAGCTGGCTTACCACCGCGATCTGCTGGGGACGCTGATGGGCAACTCACCCGACTCCATATTCTTCAAAGACTTGCAGTCGCGCTTCGTTAAAATCAGCCGCTCGGAGGTCACCAATCTTCTACGCCTGTCCATCAGCCGTTACCGCGCAGCCCATCCGGGCGATGAGGACGACACGCTACCTGCGCACCTGGCGAACGCGCAGGAATTTGAAAAATATGTCATCGGGAAGACGGATGCAGACATCTATGGCCTGGAGCGAGCTGGGGATTTTTCCGACGATGAGCAAGAAATCATCCGCACAGGCAAGTCTGTCGTCGAAAAAAGTGAAAAGACGGTGCATCCAGACGGCCATGTCGTTTGGTATCTCACGACCAAAGGCCCCTGGCGTGACAAGAGCGGAAAAATTATCGGTACCTTCGGCACCTCCAAGAACATCTCCGAACTGAAGGAAGCGCAGAGCAAGATCGAGGAGGTGCAGGTCCAACTGCTGGCCACGGCACGCATGGCGGGCATGGCCGAGATCGCCACCAACGTGCTGCACAACGTGGGTAACGTGCTCAACAGCGTCAACATCTCGGCGGGTCTGGTCAGCACACAGCTGCGCAACTCCAGGCTCCGGGGCCTGGCGCGCTCGGTGAGCCTGATGGACGAGCATGCCGACGATCTGGGCGAGTTTCTGATGCAGGATGCCCGCGGTCGGTTGCTGCCGACCTATCTGCGCGAACTGGCACGCACGCTAGAGCAGGAGCACGAGGCCATGAGCGCGGAGCTCACCATTTTGGGCCACAGTGTGGACCACGTCAAGCAGATCATCGCGACCCAGCAATCGTACGCGGGCACGCCGCGCATGGTCGAACTCATGAATTTGGACGACCTGGTCAACGACGCGCTGCGCATGAATTCTGACGCACTGATGCGCCACAAGGTGGAGGTCGTGAAAGACTTTTCCGCCCTGCCCGCCCTGCGCCTGGACCGCCACCGCACGCTGCAAATCCTGGTGAACCTGATCGGCAACGCCAAACAGGCGCTCGACAGCGTGAGCGATCGCCACCCGTACATCACGCTGGGCGCGGGCATCGCAGACCTGACCGACCGGCGGGTGTTACGCATCACGGTGACAGACAACGGCGAAGGCATCGCGCCCGAGAATCTGACGAGTGTCTTCTCGCATGGTTTCACCACTCGCAAGAACGGCCACGGCTTCGGCTTGCACAGCTGCGTGCTGGCGGCACAGGAGATGGGAGGCACCTTGAGCGCGCGTAGCAACGGCGCGGGCCAGGGCGCCACCTTCACCCTTGACATTCCCGTTGACCTCCCGGCTAGTCAGCCATGAAAACCCCACAGAACCGGCGCATCCTGCTGGTCGATGACATGCCCATGATTCACGAGGACTTCCGCAAGATCCTCGTGCCGCTGGCGCGGCACAGTGCCGGACTCAGTACCGTCGAGGCGGCCCTGTTCGGCGACGAGCCATTGGCCGCTGCCGCCCCGGTTACCTTTGAACTCAACTCGGCCTACCAGGGTCAAGAAAGTTTGGCCAAAGTGCAGTCTTCGCTGAAAGAGGACCGGCCTTACGCGATGGCCTTTGTCGACATGCGCATGCCGCCGGGCTGGGACGGTGTACAGACCATCGAGCGCCTGTGGCAAGCCGACCCACGGCTGCAGATCGTCATCTGCACCGCCTACGCCGACACCCCGTGGGACGAGGTGCTGGCGCGGCTGGATGTGCGCGACCGCTTGCTGATCCTGAAAAAGCCGTTCGATGCCATTGAGGTCTACCAACTGGCCACGGCCCTGACCGCCAAGTGGCAGATGACGCAGGACGCGGCGCAGAAAATGGTGCGCCTGGAGGTCGCAGTCCGGCAACGCACTGCGGAACTGCACACCGCCAACGACGCGCTGCGCCTGGCCGCCAAGGTCTATGACACCACCACAGAGGGCATCATCATCACCTCACCGCAGGGAAACATCCTCAGCGTCAATGACGCGTTCAGCCGCATCACGGGCTACCCGCGCGCCCAGGCCCTGGGCCAAAACCCCAGGTTCATGAAGTCGGACCAACATCCACCAGCGTTCTTCACGGCCATGTGGGACACCTTGCTCAACACCGGCGCATGGCAAGGCAAGCTTTGGGACCGCCGGGCTGATGGCAAGCTGTTGCCCAAATGGCTATCGATTTCTTCGATCAAGAACGACGACGGGGTGCTGACCGAGTACGTCGGCGTTTTCTCCGACATCACTGAACTGGAGGATGCGCACGCAAAGCTGAAACATCAGGCGACCCACGACGCGCTAACCGGCCTGCCAAACCGCTCGCTGCTCAATGATCGGCTTGAACAGGCTATTTCGTATGCAGACCGCTACCACCGGCTGCTGACGGTGATGTTCATGGATCTGGATAATTTCAAATCCATCAACGACACGCTGGGGCACCAGGCCGGGGACGACTTGCTGAAAGTCATCGCCGGGCGCATGGTCGGATGCGTGCGAAGCGTTGACACGGTGGTGCGCCTGGGGGGTGATGAATTCGTGATTGTCTTATTCGATCAACCCGAAAAAGACGGCGCCATCACCCCGACGCTGGAGCGACTGCGCGAAACCATTGCGCAACCGCTGCAGATCGGCGGCCAGACGCTGCAGGTCACCGCCAGCATAGGCCTGGCGACCTATCCCGCAGACGGCACCAGTGTCAGCGACTTGCTGATGAACGCCGATGCCGCCATGTACCACGCCAAAGAAATGGGACGCAACAATTACCAGTTCTACACGGCCGAGTTGAATAAAAATTAACAACTCGCGTCTCCAATTAGCGACGCATTATGCAGACCAGCGTTAAGCGAATAACGCCAGACTTACTCGGCCAAACGCAAAATTTTCTGCACGGCCTCGCGGTTGAGGGTTACGAAATTTCCAACCGTTCGGGTATCACCATCGGTGCATTTATCGGCCATCTCATCAATGCGATCGTCCTTGATCCCGAGACTGGTCAGCGTCGTACCAATTCCTAGCGAATGGATAAAGGCTTCCATTCTGGCTATCCCCTCGCGGGCCACGGCTTCGGGGTTGAAGACATCCATTTCGACGTTCCACACACGCACAGCCCATTGCACAAAACGGTTCAGATCCTGATGTAATACGTGCTTCATCCAGGCCGGGAAGACGACAGCTAGTCCAGCACCGTGCGCCACATCATAAATTCCACTAATTTCATGTTCGATGTCGTGTGATGCCCAATCGCCGACCCGCCCGGTATTTAGCAGATTGTTGTGGGCGATGGTTCCCGCCCACATTAATTCGGACCACGCATCGTAATCCGTGGGGTTCTTCAGGATCAGCGGGGCCTGGCGAATGATCGTCTTGAGCGTCGCTTCGATCAGGCGGTCGGTGAAAGCGACGTTCTTGACGTTGGTGAAATAACGCTCCATTAGATGCGCAGAGATATCCATCACCCCGCAGGCCACCTGGAATTTGGGCAGCGTAAACGCCAACTCAGGATTGAGGATAGAAAAGCGCGGGTAGATCAACTCGGAATTCACCGCACGCTTGAGCCAGCCTTCCTCTTTGGTGATGACAGTGCCAGTGCTGGCTTCACTGCCTGCGGCCGGCAGAGTAAGCACCGTGCCGACAGGTAACGCATCGATGGGAGCGCCCTTACCCAAATAAAACTCCCACACATCGCCTTCGATGACTGCACCCATGGCAATAGCTTTGGCAGAATCAATGACGCTACCTCCGCCGACTGCCAGAACCAGGCCAAGCTTATGCTCTTTACACAGCTTGACGCCTTCATAGACCAGGCTCAAACGAGGATTGGGCTTGACGCCTCCCAGTTCGATCCACTCGACGCCAGCGGCTTTGAGAGAAGCCGTTATGCGATCGTATAAGCCCGAACGTTTTATGCTGCTGCCACCAAAATGCAGCAAAACCCTTTTGCTGTAAACCCCAGCCTCGGTGCCAACTTTTTCTTCTGTGCCCCGTCCAAAGACAATCTTGGTTGGATTGCGGAATTCAAAATTTTCCATGCTTTATTTCTCCTTTTATTGAGGCTACGTCCAACCTAGCGCCGAGTGTGCTGTAAGCCGTGCCCATTTCCAAGCCGATAATGCCACAGCCCAGAATGAGCATGCGCTTGGGCAACTTTGAAGAGCCAGTACGCCGATGCGGTCCACCACACGCAGATCGTTCGGCATGAACGGCAGACGCCGCCGAGTTGGACGTAGCGTTCAACCAGAAGGACGTTCAGGCCAAGATCTGCCGTGCCGACTAAACTGGCCGCCGCTAGCGCCTAAGTCGCTACAAATTATGTAGCTGCCTACGCTTTATCTACGGGGGCTACAGCCTGTTTTTATATATGAAGTTTAAAAAATTGGCGCTAAATGCGCTCAGCCATCATCGTCGTGGCGCTCATTGTTGTGCTGGTGATACGACTCTGGTGGGGGCAACGGCTTGTCACCATAGGCCGCCCGGTACACCTCTGCTGACGTAAATTGACAATCGCTGCGCAAGGATATTTTTTGCAGCAGCTCCGTATTGATCATTGCAGTCAAACCTTTGACAGCCATGATTTCCTCTCGAATCTGGTCACACGTTTGTGCGGGTGCATCAGCGGCATGGGCCCCCATGGCCAGCATGGTCAGAAGTCCAAGAGCCAAGTGTTGTTTCTGCATTGGGAGCCTTTTTCAGTTACGTTGGGTTCAGCCAGTGTTGTCGCTCAGCTATTGCACATCAGTCACGGACTCGACCCTCAAAAAACCCCGGCTTTTGCCGGGGTGAAGATCACTTGGCCGCGAACGGCTGCGGCTTGGGTGTGCTGTCCGTAGACGGCGGCAAGACTGGCAGTTTGAAGTTGGGTTGATCGCCGGTAAGCGTCTTCAAAAAGGCAACGATCTTGGCGTTTTCATCGTCGCTGAATTTCTTGCCCAACTGGAGGCGGCCCATGGTGTCCACCGCCTCAGTCAAAGTGTTGACCGCACCGTCATGGAAGTACGGGTAAGTCAATTCCACATTGCGCAGCGTTGGCACTTTGAAGTTGAAACGATCCGCATCCTTGCCGGTCACGGCAAAGCGGCCTTCGGCTGGGCTGGAGGCTTTGTAAGGCGCAACAACGCCCATCTTCTGGTAAGAATTGCCACCTACTGCCGGGCCGTTATGGCAGGCCACGCAACCACTGTCCTTGAAGAGTTTGTAGCCCGCCACCTCATTGGATGACAGCGCCTTCTTGTCGCCCTTGAGCCATTTGTCAAAACGTGCATTGGGCGTCACCAGCGTTTCTTCAAACGCAGCGATAGCCTTGGTGACCTGCTCAATGGCGATTTTGTCAGTGCCAAAGGACTTTTTAAAGTCACCAACATAGGCCGGGATGGACTGCAATACCTCAACCGCCAGCGCGTGGGTCGAACCCATTTCGCCAGGGTTGTCGATGGGGCCACCGGCCTGTGCCTGCAAGTCCTTGGCGCGACCATCCCAGAACTGGGCGATGTTCAGACTGGCGTTGAGCACAGTGGGTGCATTGATGGGCCCCTGGTTCCAGTTGTGACCGATGGAGGTTTTCAGGTTATCCGTACCGCCCATGGACAGGTTGTGGCAAGAGTTGCAAGAAATAAAGCCGGATTTGGACAGACGCGGATCGAAAAACAGCTTTTTGCCAAGCTCGACCAGCGCCGGGTCAGCGACTTTGGCTGCCTTGATGGGCTGGATGGGTTCACTGATTGCCGCCCAGGCGACGCTGACACCCGCCAATGCAAGACTTGCAACAAGGTTACGGATTTTCATGGTTGACCTCTCTGATTTAGTTGAAAAACTAGTGGAAACCATGATTGACTCTACGCACCAGTTCTTATCGATTGCTTAAGGAGGCCGTGCTGGTCTAACTATTTCGGACACATCCTTCGGACGTTTGAATATGTAGGCGGTTTCAATCAATCGCCTGCTGAAGGCAACAAAAATCCATCGATTCTTACAAAAATGTAATCTTCCTGGAGGCTCTTTTTCCATTCACGCGGACTTAAATACTGATGTGACTTGAACACATCCATCATTCAAACTAAAGGAACCAACCTCATGAAGACCAGACTCTATATGGCGCTATTGCTTTCATGTCTTGCCTTGGCTGTCCAAGCGCAAAACACAGGCAATGGATCGGGCAACAACGGGCAGTCTCAAGGCCAAGGATAAGGTCAAAACGGACAGCATCGCGAACCGCCCGCACAAGCCTATACCGCCTGCCAAGGCAAGAAAGCAGGCGATGTCGTACAGCACACAACTCAACGCGGCGTCAAGATCAGCGCCACCTGCGCATCGTCACCTAAAGGAATGTTTGCGCGTCCCGATCATCCGCCGCGCTAAAAACTGCGACCACGCCCAAATCAAACCTGCTACGCACAGCCTTGCCATGCATTGAAGTGATCACATTGAATGTCATGAACAACGGCGGTTATAGCGCTCAAACGCAACAACAAAAGGAACAGCAATGCGCGTTTACTGTGCTCTCGGATTGATACTATTTCTGTGCAACACAGCCGTCTTTGCCGCGCCCGGCGAGCAAGGTGGGCGCGTGGCGCAACCGTTGCCCGATGCGGCAGCAAAAATCGTCAACCCCCTGCCCGCTACCAGCCGCATCGTCGATACCGCCCAAGTCTATTGTTTCGACGACAAGGGCAGCGTCATCACCTGCCCGCAGCGCGGCGAAAAATTCTTTGGACAGGATGCGCAATATATCGGCCTGCAACCGGCCTACCGCAACAACGGCGACGGCACGGTGAGCGACCTCAACACCGGGCTACTCTGGCAAAAGGCACACAACGCCAAACGTGTGGGCTACTACGAAGCTAAACGCGATTGCGAAGCGCTGGCACTGAGCAGCAAGCACGACTGGCGCCTGCCTTCCCTGAAAGAATTATTTTCAATCGCCGATTTCAGCGGTTCGCAAGGCACCGGGTGCTTCTATCTGGACAGTCACTACTTCGACATAGCCTACCCCGGCGCGAACGAAAACATGGGACGTGAGGCCAGCCACCATCCTGAAATGATGGGGCAGACCTGGAGCTCAAACCTCTACACCGGCAACCACATGGGGCGCGGCGTAGAGGCCGCATTTTTCTTCAACTACTTCGACGGCCACATCAAGAATGCACCAACCTCCGGCCCGTTCAACCTGTTCCACCGCTGCGTGCGCGGCACCGAATATCTGGCCCATAACGACTTCCACAGCCATCACGACGGCACAGTCAGCGACGCCGCCACCGGGCTCACCTGGCAACAAGCCGACGACGGCAAAACACGCGACTGGCCGCAAGCGCTGCATTACTGCGCCACGCTTGACCTGAACGGACAACAAAACTGGCGCCTGCCCAACGTGAAAGAGCTGCAAAGCATCGTCGATTATTCGCACAACGATCCCGCCATCGACGCGGGCACGTTCCGCCAGACAGATCGCAACGGCTGGTTCTGGTCGAGCACCACCCACGGCGACAACACGCGCATGGCAGCCTACGTTTGCTTCGGCAAATGCACTTCTGTTGACGGTGTGGATACCCATGGCGCAGGCGCGCAGCGCGCCGATCCCAAGACAGGTAACCCAGCGAGCTATGGCCCGCTAGGTGGACAAAAAGATGCGGTGAGAATTTACAACTACGTGCGATGCGTCAAGTAAGACCCCAATAGGCTTGGCTGGTTGCTGCACAACCGGATCTTGACCCTACAGCAGACGACCAAGCCCCCTTGCAACGGGGAAGCGACGGGTTTTCAGGCGGCAGTTAACCGGGCCCTGTTAATCCCCGGTTTGTCTGGCAGCTGGAACACCGACACTTTTTGCACCATGTCCTGAGCTTGCATCCTGAGACTGTCAGCAGAAGCTGCCGTTTCTTCAACCAAAGCCACATTTTGCTGGGTTGCCTGGTCGATCTGGGACACCGCCTGACCCAACTGCGTCACGCTCATGCTTTGTTCGTGATTGGCTTGGCTGATGGCGCTCATGATCTTGGTGACCTGGTGGATAGAGGTCACCACCGCCTGCATGGTCGAACCCGCCTGTGTGACCAGCGTGGAGCCCAGCTGTACCCGTTGCACACTGGTGTCCACCAGAGCCTTGATCTCTTTGGCGGCTTCTGCGCTACGCAATGCCAGGTTGCGCACCTCGCTGGCCACAATGGCAAAACCGCGGCCCTGATCGCCAGCGCGAGCCGCTTCCACGGCAGCATTGAGCGCCAGAATATTGGTTTGAAACGCAATACCGTCAATAACGCTGATGATGTCGGCAATGCGCGAGGACGCGTCATCAATGCCTTTCATGGTGTCAATCACCCGGTTGACCACCTCGCCACCTTGTGTGGCCACCTTGGAGGCTGCTGTGGCAAGTTGATCGGCTTGCTGGGTGTGTTCGGCATTGATCTTGACAGCAGCACCCAGCTGCTCCATGGAAGCTGAGGCCTCCTGCAGTGCCGAGGAGGTGTCTTCCGTGCGGCTGCTCAGGTCGTTGCTGGCTACGGCAATCTCGGCACTGGCGTTAGCCACACCGGTGGCGCTGTTGCGGATGTAACCCACCACCTTGCCCAGGCTGATCTGCATGGTATGCAATGCGTTGAGCAAATCGGCCACCTCATCCTTGCCGTTCACAGGGGTCGCAGCCGTCAGGTTGCCTTCGGCCACGGCACGCGATACGTCCACAGCACGTTGCAGCGCACGCACCTCCACCCGACTGAACATCAGGCTGCCCACCAGACTGGCGGCACAGACGCTCAACATCATCACCAGACTGATCCATGAAGCCCGTTGACTTGATTGGGCAGCCTGTGCGGCCACGGCACGGCTACTGGCCGCTATTTTTTGACCTGCCTGATCCAGCAAGGTGGCAGGTTCCCGATCCATGCCGTGCACGGACTTGTCACCGCTCGAAGCATCAAACCCTGCGCCCTGGAAGGCCTCAAAGCCTTTGCGGTAGGCAGCCCCCATGGTGGCGTGGGCTTGGGCAAATTTTTGAATCAGTGCGCTGGCCTCGGGATCCAGGGTTGCCAGCGCCGTTTGCAATTGGCGGGCTTGCTCGGAGACGGCACTTTCGTTTTTCTGGAAAGCGGCCCAATAGTGTTCAAGCTGTTTCGGGTCCTTGCCACGCAGCAGCACGTTTTTCCATTCCTGGACTTGTACTTTGAACTGATTGAGCATCTGGGTCACCGCTCGTTCATTGTCATGATGGGCTTGCACGGTGAGCTGATAGGTGGCCAGCGCCTGCTTGAGTTGGTACATACCGAACAGCGCAGCACTCAGTAAAAGCAGTGATGCCAGGGTGAACGCCAATGGCAGCTTGAGACTCAGTTTCATTTTTATCTCTCCCATATCTGGGCATGTGTGACAGACTGCCCAGATGAATTAGGAGGGAAAAGCAAATGCCATGGTGATAGCGTTTACCCTTATTCAAGAAGAAATTTCAGGTCGATGTGTGCTGCATCAAATCGCCGGGGTTCACAGCCGATAACTCGCCTGCAAATACCAAGTACGCCCTGGCATTGGCAAGTCATTGGTAATGCCGGAACCCGGTTTGGTTGGCTCGCGGATGTCGGCGTTAAAGGCATTGCGCAAGGAGACCGCAAAATCCCAACCCTGCTTCTGCCGGTCAGTGCGCAAGGTCAGATCAACCGAGGTGTAGTCGGGCACATCGGGCCGGATGTCACCCACTGCCCGCTTGCGTTGTGCAACCCAGTTGATTTGAGAACTTGCCAGCCAGCCCGGCTTGATGCGCCAATCGGCCCGGGAATAAAAATGGTGGCGCGGGGCATAGCCGACATCCTGATCGGTCGATGGGTCGACATTTTTTTGATACGCGTAATTACCCAGAAGCCGCAAACTCGACGTTGGATTCCAGCTCACCTCCAGTTCGCCGCCGCTACCATTTTGCTGACCCGTGTTCATATAGGTAGAACCCGACTGAGCAATGATGTCAGAAATGTGGTGCTGAAAAATGCTCAAACTGGTGTGTAAATTGGGCTTGACCTGCCAACTGACCATGCCTTCAAACGTACTGATTTTTTCAGGCATCAGTGCAGGATTACCCAGCGCAACCGGATTGCCCGTGGCGTACAACTCGACGAAAGACGGTGCGCGAAAAGCACGGCCATACATCAGCTTGGCGGTCACGTCCTGGCGAGCCTCCCAGACCAGCGTCAGACGCGGATTGCTGGTGCTGCCAAAGTCCGAATAGTGGTCATAACGAACACCTCCGGTCAGCGTCCAGTCGCGGGCAAAACTCCATTCATCCTGCACATAGGCGTAATTGATGTTTCTCGAATGGGGTGCCAAAAATAGGTTGGTACCCGTGGCCGTGTACATGGGCACGGGTATCGGCAGTCCCGCTGTGGCGATGAAATTCTTGGTCTCTTCGGTCTTGTAAATCTCGATTTGGTCGTGACCCATACCGAGTCGCAATCGATGGTCGGACAAACCGGAATACACAGTGGCGGCAGAAAGCCGTGTCTGGCGCTCCCACTTTTCCGGGGCACCTACCATGCCATCGGGGAAAGAACCCCAAAAAGCACCTTTCGGAAACAAGGTTAACGGCGTGATAACTTCATTAGCCAGCTGCATGTAAGCCGCTTGCAAGGTCAAGCTCAAATTCTGCCCAAAACTGGGATCGCTCCAGGACAAATCGCTGGCGAATCGTTCACTGCGAATCAACCCGGTCGAGTCAAGCGCCCCCGTGATTCCTGCGCTAGTACCTGCGTTGTTGAGCAAGGCATAGCTGCTATTCAGACGAATTTTCTTAAAGACCAGATCAATCTGCCCATCCACCGTATCCTGGCCAAGCCGAAGTGCGCCGGGCGCAAGAGACACCGCTGGGGCGAGACCCTTCGCGTCGATAGCGGACTGGGCATCGGCCGAAATGGTTCCACGCTGACCGTCTGTAGAGCCGATTTTTAGATAGCCAGCCACTTCAAGTTCACCCTGCTGGCTGCCATGCTGAAACCAGGTGTCGCGGCTGTTGAACGAGCCTGCGCGCACGCCAAAAGTGGTGCCGTTGATCTCTGCGGCTGTTTTGGTAACGATGTTGATCGTCCCGGCGAATGCATCAGCGCCGTAAATTGCCGAGCCAGGCCCACGAATCACTTCAATGCGAGTGATATTTTCAAGCGGTAACTCCCCTCTTTGCTCATCAGGATTGCCAAGATAAGCACTGGTTCTGGGCACGCTATTGACCATCATCAGCACATGGGGAGACGAATCCGTCAGGATGCCACGCATGCCATAACTGGGGGTGTAATTGTTTTGCAGCGCATTGCGGGAAATATGCATGCCGGGGACAGTTTCCAGCACTTCACTCAAAGTGGTGGCGCCCATGGCCAGGATGTCTTCTGCGGTGATGACCGTGGCAGCTGAAGGCGCTTTTCTGAGCAGTTGTTTGGTACCGGTTGCAATGCTGACAAAATTTCTGTCGCCATAGGCTAGTGCCAGTTCCTTCTCGTCTTCGTCGATTTGCGCCATTGCCAGAGGCAACCTAAACAGCAAAGCAGCAAGCAACACCAATGCCGGGTAAGCTGAACTATTCATGATCCTTTGACCTATTTTGTATTGCACCGACCCTTTACCGGTCGCATCAAACCATTATCACGGGGCTTGATCCATCGGTTTTGTCTCAAATCAAATCCAACGTGGCGTCGTAGCGTTCGACCAGAGTGCCTTTGACATGCTGATACGTGGCAGTGGCCCGATAAGTGCGTAGCTTGTAGGAACCATCCATACGAGCAACTCTGCGCGAGGGTGGCTTTACCAGGACATTTCATGACCAACACCAGCCCATCCCCAGCTTTTCATCGTCTCGAAGCCGAGGGCCGATTGTTGAAACCGGCTCTCAATGGGCCGACCCATGTCCCAGGCCGTTTCGGCTTTCGCGGCGAAATCGCCCTGACTTTTGAGCCACCCGTGATGCTTGAAACGGTCATTGCCACCGCCAGCGACGCAGACGCAACCCTGTCATTTCTGGCCGGATCGCTCTCAACCTACAAACACCTTCCTACGCTGGTCGAGGCGCTGGGCGCCAACATCAAGGCTGGCGGCAAATACTTTATCTACGTGTCCGATCTCGATCGCGCCTCGCGCTATCAGATCGAATTCAACGGTATTTCGTTTTACGTACTGCCGATTGACGACACCTCGGTCTACAACGAGCTGGTCGACTTCCTGTATCTCGACAAAACCAAGATGAAGAAGATGGATACGGCCGAAAAGGTCGATGTGATTGCCGATGCCGCAATCAAATACACCCAAGCTTACGAAGTCATCAGCTTTGAGGAAGGCCTCAAACGGCTCTAACTCAGCCGCCCCTCTGTCGGGTTGACGACGCACGCCCCGTCGCCATTCCCGACAATTGAAGAGAAGGCGCCAATTTGAGGGGCCGCTGGGTGACGCCGTCTCCACCATGCGGCCACTCCTGCTAGCCAGACCTATGGCAAAGGACTCAAGCCCAGCTCGTTCAGAAAGTCGTTGTGCTTGTGCTTTGCCTCCGCAATGGCCTTTTCAATCTCAAGCAACTCGCCATGCGTCGCCTCCAGGTCAATCTCTGCCTCACCCACCGCCGTGCTGATGTAGCGCGAAATGTTCAGGTTGAAATCGTTCTTCTCAATCTCTGCCATCTCTACCCGGCGTGAGTAACGCGCCTCTTGATCACGGAACTGGTAGGTCTTGATGATCTTGGCAATGTGCTCTTCCGTCAGCTGGTTTTGGCGCTTGCCTTTGACGAAGTGCTCGGCGGCGTTGATGAACAGTACGTCGTCCGGCTTCTTGCATTTCTTGAGCACCAGAATGCAGACCGGGATGCCGGTGGAATAAAACAGGTTGGATGGCAAGCCAATCACCGTGTCGATGTGCCCATCTTTTAGCAGCTTGGTCCGAATGCGCTCCTCGGCACCACCACGGAACAACACGCCATGGGGCAGGATGATGGCCATCACCCCCTCGTCTTTCAGAAAATGAAAACCGTGCAGCAAAAAGGCAAAGTCTGCCGCCGATTTGGGGGCAAGGCCATGATTTTTGAAGCGCACGTCGTCGGCCAATGCGTCGGTAGTGTCCCAGCGGTAGCTGAAGGGCGGGTTGGCCACGATGGCATCAAACGCGGGCTTCTTGGCTGGATTCAACTCGCGCAGGATATCCCAGTCGTTGGTCAGCGTGTCGCCGTGGAAAATTTCAAACTCGGTGTCCTTCACCCCGTGCAGCAGCATGTTCATGCGCGCCAGGTTGTAAGTGGTGATGTTCTTTTCCTGTCCGTAAATTTTGCCAATGCCATGCGGCCCCATGCGCTTGCGCACGTTCAGCAGCAGCGAGCCCGATCCGCAGGCAAAGTCCATCACGCTGTCCAGCCGTTGCCGCACACCCGTTTTGGGCTCCTGGCTGTCCAGCGTCACGATGGTGGAAAGAATGTCGGAAATTTGCTGCGGCGTGTAAAACTCGCCCGCCTTCTTGCCCGAGCCTGCGGCAAACTGGCCGATCAGGTACTCATAGGCATCGCCCAGCGCGTCCATTTCTCTGGAGAAATCTGCCAGCCCATCGGCGATCTTCTGGATGATGGTGCAGAGCTTGGCATTGCGCTCGGTGTAGGTCTTACCCAGTTTGGGCGAGGCCAGGTCGATCTCTGAAAACAAGCCCGAAAACGTGCTCTGAAACGACTCGTTTTCAATGTATTTGAAGCCCGCCTGCAGCGTGCTCAGCATTTGTGCATCTTGCGTGCGGGCCATGTTGGCAATGCTACTCCACAGGTGCAGCGGCTCAATCACGTAATGCACCTTGCGGCGCATCTGCTTCTCAAAGGCGGGCACGTCATTCAGGTTTTCTTCATACCAGACCTGAAGAGGAGTGCTTGTTCCGGTTTCTCGTAGTACATCAGCAGCGATATCAGGATAGTCGCGCCCCAGCTCCTTCTTGGCCGCCGCCTCGTAGTTGTCAGACAGGTAGCGCAGGAACAGGAAGGACAGCATGTAGTCGCGAAAATCATCCGCATCCATGGCCCCGCGCAGTTGGTCGGCAATGGCCCAGAGGGTCTTGCCCAGTTGTTTTTGGTTTTGTTCGGTCATATTTTTTCACGCGCGCTTGGCACCCCTCACAAATCCTCGACTCGGTATTCGCTATAGCCTTCGTAGTAGTAGCTCACGTCGATGCCTTTCATGTACAGCTCGCGGTCGTTGACTTTGTCGGTCAGGGCATTTTTGAGAAGGTGTTTGATTTCTAAATCTTTGACGACACTGCGCTCCATGGCCGACAAATACTCAGCTTTGTCCACCGCATTCCAGTCAATGACCTGCTGGAGTTCTTTTTTCAGTATCAAGTTCAGCCAGATGCGCGTGGCGCGCCCATTGCCTTCGCGAAACGGATGCGCTACGTTTATCTCCACGTATTTTTCAATGATTTGATCAAAATTCTGCTGCGGCATGGCGCTAATGTGCGCCAGCGACTGCTCTAAATACATGACGGGTGCAAATCGGAAATTGCCTTTGGCAAGGTTCACATCGCGAATTTGTCCGGCAAACGCATACACATCGCCAAACAAATAGGCATGGATGCGCGCCAACCCGGCAAAGGTGCCCACTTCCACGTGGTCGATGTCCCCGCTTTCAAACAACTGTTTGGCTTTTTGCTTGCTGAGCTTTTCTTCCGCCCGGTTGAGTTCAACCTGGTTTGTGATGTGCAGTTTGTTGCCTAAGACCATGGGGTGTCCTTTGCGGTGGAAGTGGATCGTTTGTGGAGTGTCATAATTTTGGGCGATTTTTGATCGTGTTTTCCAGCGCTTTCAATTCGGCTTCGTCTTGCGCATCCGCAGCGCGGGCTTCTTCCGCTTTGCGGCGTTGGTCAAAGTCCAGATACAGCGGCTCCAGCTTTTGCTCCATGCGAGCGTGGCTCACCGATCCGGCGCCGCTCAACAACGGAAAGCCGTTGGACACGACGATCTGCACTACGTTCTCGCGCCAGAAATTCATGCTGGTAATGGTTTGTCGCTTGGCACGCAGCTCTGCCGTTTCCAGGAAGATAACCACCAGCCGGTTCAGGGTATCGACTTCGTCCTCGGTCAAGTAGTTCTTGGCTACCACAATGTCCTGCTTGCGCACCTGGACGCCTTTCCAGCTCAGCAGTCCAAAGTGCGGTTCCGCAGGGTTGGCGCGGCTGACGATCAGCTCCGCTGCCGTCTTTTGCGTCACCGCATACAGCAACAGGTTTTGCACCGTGGCAAAAAACGTCTGTGTCGTCTCATCTGACTTGTCGTAGTCGCTAGAGAGCGCAAACAGGTCGCGCACCTTTTGGTAGAAGCGCTTTTCCGAGGCCCGTATGTCCCGGATGCGCGCCAACATCTCGTCAAAGTAGTCCGGGCGGCCGTCCGGGTTCTTTAGCCGCTCGTCGTCCATCACGAAGCCCTTGACCAGAAACTCTTTGAGCACCGTGGACGCCCACCGGCGGAATTGCACGCCGCGCTTTGAGCGCACCCGGTAGCCCACAGCCAGGATGGCGTCGAGGTTGTAGAGCTGGGTGCGGTACTTCTTGGTGTCGGAGGCAGTTGTCAAGGATTCCTTGACAACTGAATTCACATCCAATTCACCGTCCGCCAAGAGATTTCTGAGGTGAAGTGAAATGTTTTGCTTGGTGGCGTCAAACAGCTCTGCCATTTCCAACTGGGTCAGCCACACCGTGCCCAGGTCGGTCCGCAGCTGAACCTGGCTCTTGCCGTCGTCGGTGGTGTAGAGAATCAGCTTGCTCATGCCGCCTCCGCCAAGGGGAAAAGCTGCTGCATCAACCCTTTTTTGTGGGTCTTGAGGGTTTCGAGTTCTTGGGTGGCTGCGGTGATGAGATCGTCGAGGGAGGTGAGGCAGTCGGCGATACATTGTTGTTCTTCGAGTAGTGGAACTAGAACGGGGAGCGGAATGATGTGTTTATTGTTGATCTGCGGGATCGTAGAGCTATCAGCAATTCTGTCGAGACCAATTTGAGAAAGGTAGTGAAATAAGAAGTCCGCTTGGTACCCGTCAATTGGCGTCAGTGCCATCATGTTTGTATCCATGAGTATTTCTCGTTTACTCAATCTAACTTTGTTGAGTGCGATCGCTGCCCCACGCTTTGGAAATATGACGGAATTACTTGGGACTAAGCCATAAGGGTCATTGCAATAACCTCTTGCCACTCTTTGGTGCTTTTCACAGTTGTTCAGGTCTTCGACCTTCACGAAGGGAAATTTGCCATCCTGAATCAGTTGGTAGTGTGATGGACTATTTCCGCTTCTGATTTCAACTAGGTTTCCTAATGTGTTTTCTAGCCACTCTCCCGTATCCCGAAACTCAGGAAACCGCAGACGCGGTTGGGTTTCGCCTTCGCGGGGGAAAAGCTGTTGCATCAGCCCTTTTTTATGGGTCTTAAGCGCATCCACTTTGCGGGCTTGCGCGGCGATCAATTCGTCCAAGGAACTCAGGCAATCGGCGAGTTTTTGTTGTTCTGCTTTGGCGGGGTAAAGCGTGGGATACGCCTTCATGGAGCCAACATCGCCTCTTGGCATCTTCACGCCCTTTGCGCCGGTCATCACGTAGCCGATAAAGGCATCATTTTTCAGGAGGTAAGACAGGTATTCCGGCTGCAAACCCTGCTTCGCTCTGATGACGATGACATCGTTCGATGCTCCGCCTTCTTTGTCTGCAACCCAGACCTTCTTTAAATAAGGTCGGATGTTGGAGACCAAAGTGTCATTTGGTCTATACCGGGTTACCGAACCCGTTGTCGGCAGTTTTGAAGCTCTGGCGACCCCGCCGAAGTCGGACAAAATGTTTTCGGTGCTGACGTAGTTTTCGACTGCAACTCGTTCGAAAGGAATCTTCTCGTTTACAAAATCCGCCACTTTTCCGAGAGCGTCGGTATTCCACTCCCCCGCCCCTCGAAACTCAGGAAACCGTAGCTTGGGCACCAACTTTTTTTCTTCCTTCATTTCAATACGCTCCGGCCTTTGTCCGTCAGGCGGTATTGCTGCAGGCGGCTGTTGGGTTTATCTGGCAATGTCGGTTCGATCCAATGCCGCTCTAATGCCGGGCGCAGGTAGTTGGCCCGGAAGGTGGGGCGGTGTTTCAGCTCAAGCCGTTGTTGAATCTCCGACGGCGCTAATGGTCCGGCGGTCAGGGTTTGCAGTAGCCGCACAACTGGGTCGGTGACTGGGTCGGTGACTGGGGCCTCGACTTGTTCGGTCGCTTGTTCACCAGCGGCTTCCCACTGCGCCTTGGGCCGCTGCACGCGGGCGGTGAATTGGTTACCGCTGACCTCACTGATCAGTTCAATTTGGGGCCACTCGCCCAGCGCCCGGGGTATGCCGCTGCCCATGCCTCGGTAGGGCAGCAGCCGGAAAGCGTGCTCGCTCAGCGTGGGATTGCGGCGGTTGGTTTTGCCGTGGCGTATGTCGTCAATGCTCAGGCTGTCCGGCAGGTGGCCGGGGCTGATGATTTCGATGCGGTCGCGAAACACCAGAATGCGGATGGAGGCGCTGGTGAAGTAGTCGCGATGAACAAGCGCATTGACCAGCAGCTCTTGGAGCGCCACTTCTGGCACTTCCAAGATGCCCGGCGAGTTGAAGCCCTGGTCACCCTGCACGCGGCGCAGGTTGCGTTTGATAAAGGCCAGCGCCTCGGTGTATTGGGCGGGCAGGGTGCCGCTGAAGTCCTGACTGTCCTGGTAGTGACTGTCGGCAATGCTGGTGCCGAAGAAGGCCACGGCCTTGATGGAGTACGCGGGTCGCCAGCGCTGCTGGTTGCGGCCAAAGAGCATGAGGCCAGCCAGGGTAAGTTCGCGGCCATCGCCCAGGCCCAGGTTTTGCAACACGGCATCCAGCGGCAGCCCGGCTTGGGCGGTATCTGCGCTGTAGTGCTGTGACAGGTAGCGGCGAAAGGTGGCCTCATCCAGGTCTGCACTGGTGGTGCCCGCTACGGGCACCACATCCGCGTAGACCAGGCCGCCACTCTGGAACATGCGCTGCATTTCTTCGCGTGCGGTCACATGGCGCTTGTCGGCACCTTGTTTAACCCAGATGCGGCCTTGGTTGTCGAGGTAGGGTTTGGCCAGGCCATTGGGCACGGTGATCAACATCACCAAACCGGCGTGGGTTTTGATGTTTTCGGTGATGGGGTGCACAGGCGGGCGCAGGTGTTGGCTGCTGGCATTGCTCAACATTTGATTGAGGCGGCGCACTTCATCGGCATCAAGCCCGGCAATGGAGCCATCGTCGTCCACGCCGATGAGCAGGGTGCCGCCGCCGCTGTTGGCAAAGGCCGCCAGTTCGGCGGCCAGCGAATCAGGGCTGTTGAAAGTGCGCTTGAACTGCTGACGGGTGTGTTCGCCCAGGGCGATTTGCTGTAGCAGTTCGACCTCGGTCAGTCGCTTACTGCTCATACGCACTCAGCCCTGAAATCTCACGCCCCTGCGCACGCTTTTGCAGCAAAGGCACGAGTTCCTTCATCAGCGCCAGCTCGGCCTGGGCGCGGGCTTTCCAGCCCAAGTCCAGCGGGGCCATGAGGTCGCTCAAGGCTTCGCCATCAAAAATCATGCGCTGCAAGATGCCGTCTACAAAGGTTTGCAGGGCGGCGGGGGCCAGGTGGTGTTGGCCTGCGATGGCGGCGAGTTCGGTAGTGTCTTTTTCTTTTTTGAACCGGGTGTAGCCGTCACGGATGGCGGCCTCACTCAGGCCTTCGCCAGCTTTGAGGGTGTTGATGTACGCAGCAATCTCGTCGCGCTCGTTCATGAACTTGGCATCGGCCTGGATGAGGCCAATGAGCTGTTCACGGCTCATCTTCTGCTTGCCCGGCCCTTGCTGCGAGAAGCGCGACATGAGGCCCATGATGTAGTCGTAGTCGATAACGGCGCTGGCGAAGAGCACAAATTCAAAGTCGAGCTGGTCCACATCGGCCGCGTCGCCGTTTCGCGCTTCGCCACCTTTGTCCTGCCGGGTTTGCTGTTGCTTCAGGCGTTGGGCGGTTTCCAGGTACGCACCACGGAAGCCTTGCATATTTTCTGCGGGCAGGATGTGTTCGATGGCGGTGGCGTTGTCTTGGGTGAGATCGGTGTATTGGTCTAGCTGCGTTTTGAGGCGCTGCACTTCCTTGAAGCTTTTGATGAAGGCGGCTCTAGCCTCGTCACCCTTGAGCTTGGGCACAGACTCTGGCGCGCAGGTCAAGCCTTGGGATTGCATGAAGTCGGCCAGCTTGGTGACGGCGGCGTCCAGCTTTTGGATGACCACCGGGGCTTTGTCCACCAGCCAGATTTCACGGGCTTGCTCGCCCGTCTTCTCGCCCGAGAACAGGGCGATGGCGGCATCCACATTGCCCTGCTGCTGGCGAAAGTCGAGGATGTTGCCGTAGGGCTTGGTGCCGTTGAGCACGCGGTTGGTGCGTGAGAAAGCTTGTATCAAGCCGTGGTACTTGAGGTTTTTATCCACGTACAAGGTGTTGAGGTACTTGCTGTCAAAGCCGGTGAGTAGCATGTCCACCACGATGGTGATGTCGATTTTCTTGGCTGCTGGGTAGTCGGCATTGGGCCACTGCTGGTCTTTGATGCGCTTTTGCACATCCTGGTAATACAGGTCGAATTCGCTGATGGTGTGGGCGGTAGAGTAGCGGGTGTTGTAGTTGGCCAGGATGGCTTTGAGGGCGGATTTTTTGCCCTCGAGGTCTACCTGGTTATCTTCTTTTTCCTGCGGCAGGTCTTCCTGAATTTGTTTGACATCGGCATCGCCCTCAGCAGGCGGTGAAAACACGCAGGCAATGTTCAGAGGAACAAACTCGGGGTTGGCTTTTTGCTTGGCCTGTTGCAGGTCGGCAAACAGCTTGTGGTATTCAATGGCGTCGTTGATGCTGGCGGTGGCCAGAACGGCGTTGAACCTGCGCCCGGCGGTGGCGGTGTCGTGCTTGGCCAGAATGGCCTCGATTACCGCCCGCTTGGCCAGGGCCTCGCCCGGCTTGGGTGGGTTCTTGCCTTCGGGCTTGAAGTAGTCCACATGGAAGCGCAGCACGTTGGCGTCTTCAATAGCGTGGGTGATGGTGTAGGCGTGCAGTTGCTTTTGGAACAGGTCTTCTGTGGTGCGGAACTGGCCTTCTTCGCCCTCGTATTGCTTGACGGTAGCGTTCTTGTCAAAGATGGGTGTGCCGGTGAAACCGAAGAGCTGAGCCTTGGGAAAGAACTCTTTGATGGCGTCGTGGTTATCGCCAAACTGGGAGCGGTGGCATTCGTCAAAAATGAAAACGATGCGCCTGTCGCTCAACGGTGCCAGCTGCTCTTTGAAAGTGGTCTTGCCGTCCTTCTTTTGCTGTTTGTTGCGGCGGCTGTTTTCATCCAACGCCAGGCCCAGCTTCTGGATGGTGGTGACGATCACCTTGTCGGCGTAGTCGCTTGAGAGCAGGCGGCGCACCAGCGTGGCGGTGTTGGTGTTCTCCTCCACGCAGCCTTCCTGAAAGCGGTTGAATTCTTCGCGGGTCTGGCGGTCCAGGTCTTTGCGGTCCACCACAAAGAGGCATTTTTCAATATCGGGGTTGTCCTTGAGCAGGGTGGATGCCTTAAAAGACGTGAGCGTTTTGCCGCTGCCGGTGGTGTGCCAGATGTAGCCGTTGCCGCAGTTTTGGTGGATGCAGTCCACGATTTGCTTGACCGCATAGACCTGGTAGGGCCGCATCATCAGCAGTTTTTGTTCGCTGACCACCAGCACCATGTAGCGGCTGATGGTCTGGCCCAGGGTGCATTTGACGAGGAATTTGTCGGCAAACTCGTCGAGCTGGGGGATCTTTTGGTTGGCTTCGTCCGCAAACTGGTAGATGGGCAGGAAGCGCTCGTCGGCATTGAACGAAAAGTGGCGCGCGTTGTTGTTGGCGAAGTAGTAGGTGTTGGTGCGATTGCTGACAATAAAGAGCTGTAAGAAGCTCAGCAGCGTTTTGGTGTAGCCGTTGCCCGGGTCGTTTTTATATTCAACGATCTGCTCCATGGCGCGGCGTGGGTTGATGCCCAGCGTTTTCAACTCGACCTGAACGCACGGCACGCCGTTGATGAGGATGAGCACGTCGTAGCGGTGGTGGCTGTAATCGGTGTTGATGCGCAGCTGGTTAACCACCTCAAAGGTGTTTTTGCACCAGTCTTTGATATTGACCAGGGTGTAGTTCAGCGGCGTGCCGTCTTCGCGGGTGAACGCGTTGATTGAGCGCAGGGTGCGTGCGGCGGTGAACACATCCGGGGTGACGATTTCGTCCAGCAGGCGGGCAAACTCGCCATCGGAGAGGTGAACGCGGTTCAGGGCCTCGAACTTTTCGCGGAAATTGCGCTCCAGTGAGGCGCGGTCACGAATGTCGGCGCGGTATTCGTATTTGAGGTTTTGGAGTTTGCCGATGAAGCCGTATTCGATCTGTTCCTCTTTGACGACGTGACTCGGCGCGCCGGATGGCTGGGCGTAGGTGAACTTGGATGAAGGCATGGGTTGGCGATTGACGTTATCGACTGACAAAGGGCTATTCGCTTGATGGATTGCCCTCGATTGTGACCGCTTGGCCTGCGTATTTCACCCTCCCACACAGCAAAAAGCCCGAACCGGTGAGGGCTCGGGCTTTTCGGAGTAGCTTGGTTGCTTGGGTTACTTCCGCACCGGTGGCACGCTCGGGATGACGCGGGCGTTGAAGGCGGCAGCGGCGATTTTCTTGCCGTTGGGTGTGCGACCGACCGCTTGCAGCACCAGGTCGTAGGTCTGTGGTGGCGGGCAAGTACCGCCCTCCTCGGCTGGCGCAAACGTGACTTCAATGCCTTCGGGCGTGGCTTTGGCGCCCACCGTTTTGGTCTTGAGCATGATGTTGTCAAAGCGTGGCGCGTTCATCTTTTGCCATATCTTGACCAGGTCGCGGTCGGCGCCCTGCATCAGGCCGTCGAGCATTTCGACCACGTCCAGACGGGCGCCGAGAGTGCTGTAGACGGCGCCCATTTCCAGGCCGATGATCCAGGTCATCGTCCTGCGCGCGGGCCACGTAGAGCGGGTGGATGCCCAGGCAGTAATTGTCACCTGAGGCATGGGCCAGCCAACACACCGCCTTGAAGTTGGCTGCGTCCACCGTCGATCCAGGTGACTTCAGGCATGTAGTTCCTATTGTTTAGTGGACAAGTTCACAGCTGACACTTTGCCAAGTCTGCGCCGTGCACCATGACAAAGTTGCGAAACGCGTCATTCACACCCGAGAGAAAAGAGTCGCGCCGGTGCAGCAAACACCAGTCCAGCATTTTGGGCATGTCGTCCAGCTGCAGCACGGCCAGCCGTGCGGCTTCAAGTTCGATTTGAAAGGTATGAGCGGATAAAAAGCTGATGCCCATGCCCGCCATCACCGCCTGCTTGATGGTCTCGTTGCCAGACAGCTCCATGGAGACCTTGACTTGCAGGGACTGCGCTTGCAGCAGATGTTCAAAAAACTGGCGTGTGGCCGAGTTGAGTTCCCGAAAAATGAAGGGTTCGTCTTTCAGGTCATCCCAATGGATGCGCCGCCGTTTGGCCAAGGGATGGTCGGCCGCTGCCACGATGCAATGCGGGTGCTGGGCGAAGGTTTCTGCCTCCAGATCAGCCTCGGAGGGCGGATAACCTGCAATGGCCACATCCAGCTGATGCTCCTGCAACATAGACAGAATGGCATCGCGCCGATCCACCGTGAGTTTGAACTTGATGCCCGGCCACGCTTGAGCAAACGCCATCATCAGTTTGGGCGCGAAATAGTGCGCGGTGGGCACCACGCCCAAGTGCAAAAGGCCACCTTTGGTCCCTTCGGTCACGCGATATGCGGTCACGGCTTCTTCCGCAAGCATCACCTGGTTCAGGATGCGTCGTGACTGCCGCAGCATTTCCTCACCAGCTTGACTGAGCGTGACTTTTTTCCCCTGTTTCACCAGCAACTGCAAACCCAGTTCGGCCTCCAGCTGCTGCACCTGCATGGACACGGCGGGCTGGGTCACATTCATCTGCTCAGCCGCCCGTGAATAGCTCAGATGGCTGGCCACCGCTTCAAACAAGCGCAGTTGGCGCAGGGTGAGGTTTTTCAGGCGGGATTCACGGGATGCGCCGCTGGGCTCAGCGGATCGCAGCGCGGGTTTGCGGGAAATCCCTGAGCGTGAAGGCGGTGGCGAGGCGGGTTTGGAGAACGGTTTCACCGGTGTTTTCCCTTGCTTTTAGGCACTTAGTTTTCTTGCCATGCGACTAACCGGGCCCTATCCCCGAAGGCGCACGCCATGCAGCTTCAATGTATCAGGGATTCTTATCGATTTGATAAATATATATGTAATTCAACTATCGTTGGTCGCCCTACAGTCATGCCCAGTTCATAGCCACTTAACCAAACCATGACGCACACAACAATTACTGCTCCTTTCCCGAAATGGAACCCAGACCACGCCGCCTCGCTTGATGCATCGGGTTTGCTTTTGTACCGTTCCAATCTGCTGGGCTCCGATCTACGCATCACCAACTACGGCGGTGGCAACACCTCGGCCAAGATCGTGCAGCAAGACCCACTCACCGGGCAGGATGTCACCGTGTTGTGGGTCAAGGGCTCAGGCGGCGATGTAGGCTCCATGAAGCTTGACGGTTTCTCCACCCTGTATCTGGACAAGCTCCAGGCTCTACAAGGCATTTACCGCGGCCCCGAGCATGAAGATGAGATGGTGGCCTACCTGCCGCACTGCACCTTCAACCTGAACCCACGCGCCGCCAGCATCGACACCCCGCTGCACGCCTATCTGCCATTTGCCCATGTGGACCACATGCACCCCGACTCGGTGATTGCCATTGCGGCCATGGCCAACAGCGAAGCCCTGACGCAGAAGATTTTTGACGGCAGCGTGGGCTGGCTGCCGTGGAGAAAGCCCGGGTTTGAACTCGGTTTGATGCTGCAGCGCTACCAGGCTGCACACCCCACGCAACGTGGCCTGGTGCTGGCCGGGCACGGCTTGTTCACCTGGGGGGACGATGCCCAGTCTTGTTATGAAAACACAGTGGGCGTGATTGAGCATGCGCAAAACTGGCTGGCCAAGGAAAGTGCCGCGCTGAATGCCGTGAGTTTTGGCGGTGTGGCCCGCCAAGCCTTGAGCACCGCCGAGCAGGATGCAACCCTGGCCCGTGTGTTGCCGGTGCTGCGCGGGCTGGCTTCCAAAACCGGCCACAAGCTGCTGCATGTGGATCGCCAGGCCACGGTGATGGAGTTTGTCAACAGCCGCGATTTGGCAGCGTTGGCAGCCCTGGGAACCTCTTGCCCCGACCATTTCCTGCGCACCAAAATCCGCCCGATGATTGTGGAAGAGGCCGTCTACGCGCTGGAAGGCCAGGCCCTGGCGCAAGCGCTGGAAGCCCAACTGGTGGCCTACCGCGCTGACTACGTGGCCTATTACGAACGCTGCAAACACGACAACAGCCCGGCCGTGCGGGATGCCAACCCGGTCATCATCTTGCTGCCCGGCATCGGCATGGTGTCGATTGCCAAAGACAAGGCCACCGCCCGCATTGCCGGTGAGTTTTATGTGAACGCCATCAACGTGATGCGTGATGCCAATGCAGTGGACACTTACGTGGGCCTGCCCGAGCAGGAGGCCTTCAACATCGAATACTGGTTGCTGGAAGAAGCCAAGCTGCAACGCATGCCAAAAGCCAAACCGCTGGTCGGCAAAGTGGCCCTGGTGACCGGTGGTGCGGGTGGCATTGGTCGTGCAATTGTCGAGCGCCAGTTGCAAGAGGGGGTCTGCGCCGTGCTGCTGGACATTGACGTGACCGCGTTGGAATCTACCGTGGCAGAGCTGTCCAAGAAATACGGCAAAGACGTGGTGCGTGGCGTGGTGTGTGACGTGACCAGCGAAGACTCGGTCATGGCCGCCTACGCCCGCGCCACCCTTGAGTTTGGTGGTGTCGATATTCTGGTGTCCAACGCGGGGATTGCCTCAGCAGCCCCCATTGAGGACACCTCGCTGGCCTTGTGGAACCGCAACCAGAGCATTCTGGCCACCGGCTACTTCCTGGTGGGCCGCGAAGCCTTCCGCCTGATGAAGGCGCAGGCGGTGGGCGGCGCCATGGTGTTCATCGCCAGCAAGAACGGCATGATCGCCAGCAACCAGGCCGTGGCCTATTGCGCCGCCAAAGCGGCAGAGATTCAGCTCTCGCGCAGCTTTGCCCTGGAAGGTGCGCCCTTAGGCATCCGCAGCAATGTGGTGAACCCCGACGCGGTGATTCGTGGCAGCAAAATCTGGACGGGCACCTGGAGCCAGGAACGCGCCGCCGCCAACAAGGTGAGTGAAGACGAGCTGGAAGCCTTCTACCGTGACCGCTCCATGCTCAAGCGCAGTGTCTTCCCCGAAGACATTGCCGAGGCCACCTACTTCATGGCCGCCGATCACCTGAGCGCCAAGAGCACCGGCAACATCCTCAATGTGGATGCGGGCAATCTGGCCGCGTTCACCCGATAAATCGGAACCCATCACAAGGATTTTTATGACCCTTATCGATAACCAGCAGATTCAGGCGCACAACGAGTCCGTGCAGCGCCACGCCAACACCGACTACGAGTACCTGGGTGAACAACTCGCACGCCGCGACATCGACATCGAGACCATCAAGCAACAAGTTGCCACTTTTGGTGTCGCCATCCCCAGCTGGGGTGTCGGCACCGGCGGCACACGCTTTGCGCGTTTTCCGGGCCTGGGCGAACCCCGCCATGTGTTTGACAAGCTGCAAGACTGCGGCGTGATCCAGCAACTGACCCGCGCCACACCCACCGTGTCCCTGCACATTCCATGGGACAAATGCACCGACTGGAGCGAACTGCTTCATGCCGCCCAAGGCTACGGCCTGGGTTTTGATGCCGTGAACTCCAACACCTTCTCCGACCAGAAGGATCAGGCGCACAGCTACAAGTTTGGCAGCCTGACCCATGCCAATGCCGCCACCCGCGCCCAGGCGGTGGAACACAACATCGAATGCATCGAGATCGGCAAAAAGCTGGGCAGCAAGGCGCTGACCGTGTGGATTGGCGACGGCAGCAACTTCCCCGGCCAGCAGCACTTCCGCCGTGCGTTTGACCGTTACCTGGAAAGCGCCCGCCAGATTTATGCCGCCTTGCCGGACGACTGGCGCATGTTTCTGGAGCACAAGATTTGTGAACCTGCGTTCTACAGCACCGTGATTCAGGACTGGGGCTCAAGCTACCTGGCGGCCAGCGTCTTGGGCTCCAAAGCCCAATGCCTGGTTGACTTGGGCCACCACGCGCCCAACGTGAACATTGAAATGATCGTGGCCCGCCTGATTGCCGCAGGCAAGCTGGCTGGCTTTCACTTCAATGACAGCAAATATGGCGACGACGATCTGGACGCGGGTAGCGTGGCTCCGTACCGGCTGTTCCTGGTGTTCAACGAACTGGTGTCTGCTGCACACGAACAAGTGCCCGGTTTCAACCCGGCCTACATGCTGGACCAGAGCCACAACGTGACCGACCCGATTGAGAGCTTGATGAGCAGCGCCGCCCAAGTACAACGCAGCTACGCGCAGGCCTTGCTGGTGGACCGCGCAGCGCTGGACACCGCTCAGGAAACCAATGACGCGCTGATGGCCACACAGGCTCTGAAACGCGGCTTTGAGACCGATGTCACCCCCATCCTGCAGCGAGTGCGCCAGGAAGCGGGCGGCGCCATTGACCCCATCGGAGCCTACCGCGCCAGTGGCTACCGCCAGCGCGTTGCTGTTGAGCGTCCAGCGGTGCTGGGTGGCAGCGGCGGCATTGTTTGATGACGTGTGTTTGAACCACAGCATGCGCTTCCCCCATCGAGTCCCTGGCAGCTGTCAAGCCAGCTGCGGGTATCGAGTCCGGCCTGCGGGTCATTTTTTGAAAAATTACATTTGAGGAGACATTGATGAAGAAGCAACTGAAATCCGTATTGGCCCTGGCACTCGCTGCCGCTTTGGTCAGCCCTGCCATGGCTGCCGACAAAATCGCCCTGGTGGTCAAGAGCCTGGGCAACGGCTTCTTTGATGCCGCCAACCAGGGCGCACAAGAAGCCGCCAAAGAACTCAAGAACGTGGAAATCATCTACACCGGCCCGGCCAAAGCCACGGCTGAAGGCCAGATTGAAATTGTGAACTCGCTGATTGCCCAGAAGGTGTCGGCCATCGTGATTTCCGCCAATGACCCCGACGCCTTGGCCCCTTCGCTCAAACGCGCCATGGACCGTGGCATCAAGGTCATTTCATTTGACTCTGGCGTGCGCAAAGACGGTCGCATGATGCACCTGAACCCGTCGAGCAACCCGCTGATCGGCGAAAAACTAGTCAAGATGACACAACAAGCCATTGGCAACACCGGCGAAATTGCCATCCTCTCGGCCACCGCACAAGCCACCAACCAGAACATCTGGATTGAAGAAGCCAAGAAGGTATTGGCCCAGCCCGCCTACAAGGGTCTGAAGCTGGTCAGCGTGGTCTACGGTGACGACCAGACCGACAAGAGCTACCGCGAAGCCCAGGGCTTGTTCAAGAGCTACCCCAACCTGAAGGCCATCATTGCCCCCACCACCGTGGGTGTCGCCGCTGCCGCCAAGGCTGTACAGGATGAAAAGAAGGTGGGCACCATCTTCGTGACTGGGTTGGGTCTGCCCTCTGAAATGGCTGGTCACGTCAAGAGTGGCGCAGTGAAGTCCTTCGCTATCTGGAACCCGATTGACCTGGGTTACTCATCCATCTATGCGGCCAGCCAGTTCATCTCGGGCAAGGTGACCGGTAAGCCGGGTGAGAAAGTATCCCTGGGCCGTGTGGGCACCGTGACCCTGGACGCCAATACCGAAGCTGCCATGGCCGAACCCTTCACCTACGATGCCAGCAACGTTGAAAAATTTGCCAAGTTTTTCTGAGCCCCCAGAGGCTCGCTTGCTTATAAGCAAAATAAGCCTCTAGCCCTTTATTTACTTGCGTAAGCAGCTATTATTTGTATAGCATGCTAACGTTCCGACGTTGGGCGACCCTGCTAGGGTAGGGTCGCCCTCTTTTATTCAAAACTGAAATTGAACATGACTAATGTGCTGCTGAGCCTTAGAGGTGTGCACAAGAGCTACGGGGCCACACGGGCGCTGCGCGGTGTCGACCTGGACCTGCACTCGGGTGAGGTGCTGGCCCTGGTGGGCGAAAACGGGGCGGGCAAATCCACCCTGGTCAAAATGCTCACCGGTGTGGTGCCCATGGAAGAAGGGGCCATTGTGCTCAACGGGGTGCCGCAAACCTTTTCCAGCGCACTGGATTCGCAGGCGGCAGGTATTTTGGCGGTGCACCAGGAAACGGTGATGTTTGAGGAACTCAGCGTGGCTGAGAACATTTTTGTCGGCCGCCACTTGCAGCGCGGCCCGTTCATCGACTGGACTGCCATGAATGCGCAGGCGCAAGCCGTGCTGACCGACATCGGAGCCCGTTTCACCGCCACCACGCTGGTGAAAGACCTGAGCCTGGCTGAACGCCACCTGGTAGAGATTGCACGGGCGCTGTCGCAAAAAGCCCTGGTGGTGATTCTGGATGAACCCACCGCAGCGCTGTCCCAGGCGGAGATTCGTGACTTCTACGGCATCGTGCGCAAGTTGCGCGACCAGGGCGTGGGTGTGATTTTCATCACCCACAAGTTTGATGAAATTTTTGCCGTGGCGGACCGCTATCTGGTGCTGCGCGATGGGGCCGCCGTGGGCACCGGCACCATTGCTGAGGCCTCCGAGCAGGCGCTGGTGGCCTTAATGGCCGGACGCGAGATCAACCAGATTTACCCGCACATTGACGCCACACCGGGGAAAGAGGTGTTGTCGGTCAAGCACCTGTCCCACCCCACCGAATTCAACAACCTGAATTTCAGCTTGCGGCGTGGCGAAATTCTGGGGTTTTACGGGCTGATCGGTGCCGGGCGCAGCGAGGCCATGCTGGCCATCATGGGGCTGAACCCGCTGGCCAGAGGTGAATTTCAGGTGCATGGCCACAAGTTTCAAGCCCGCCGCCCGGCCGATGCGATTGCCGCCGGTATCGCCTATGTGCCGGAAGAGCGCCAGCGCCAGGGCGGCATTCTGAGTTTTTCGGTGCAAGACAACCTCAGCCTGGCGGGTTTGAGCCGCTTTGCCAACGGGCTGTGGCTGTCGGCTTTGAGAGAGTCCGAACTGTGCCAGCGCATGACGCAGCGCCTGAAGATCAAAACCGCATCACCCCACACCTTGTTGTCAGGCTTATCCGGCGGCAACCAGCAAAAGGTGGTGATTGGCAAGTGGCTGGGGTTGGACCCCAAAATTGTGATTCTGGACGAGCCCACCAAAGGCATTGACGTGGGGGCCAAACAAGCGGTGTACCACCTGATTGCAGATATGGTGAAAGAAGGTCTGGCCGTGATTCTGGTGTCGTCCGAGTTGCCTGAAGTGATGAACCTGGCGCACCGCGTGATCGTGATGCGCCATGGCTTGCAAGTGGCCGAGTTTGACCGTGCGCACATGAGTGCCGAGGCCATTGTGGCTGCCGCCTCCGGGCTGGACGGCTCCCGTGCTCACCCCACACCCGCAGGAGTTGCCGCATGAAACAACTGTTAACGATCCGGCGCGAGTGGCTGCTGCTGGTCATCATTGCCGTCATCGCCCTGGGGGTCGGCACGCGGGCCCCGGTGTTCCTGACCTGGCGCAATGGCATGGACATTGCCAACGATTCGGCCATTCTGGCAATTTTGGTGATGGGCCAAATGCTGGTGCTGCTGACCCGTGGCATTGACCTGTCGGTCGCCTCCAACCTGGCGCTCACCGGCATGGCCTGCGCCTTGATCGGCAAAGCCTTTCCGGGGATGAACATTGTGGTGCTGATCGCCATCGCGCTGGCCATCGGGGCGCTGCTGGGCAGCATCAACGGCTGGCTCATCACCGGCTTCAACTTGCCGCCCATCGTCGTCACGCTGGGCACGATGTCGGCCTACCGGGGCGCGATTTTTGTCGCCAGCAAAGGGGCCTGGATTTCGGATCAAGACATTCATGAAGGCATCAAAGGCCTGCCCCGGGCCGAGTGGCTGGGCTTGCCCGCCCTGGTGTGGTTTGCCTTGCTGGTGCTGGTGCTGGCCACCGTGTTCCTGAAATACCGTCGTGCGGGCCGCGAAATCTATGCACTGGGCGGTAACCCGCACGCCGCCACCTATGTCGGCATTGCGGTACCGGCGCGCCTGCGTCTGGTCTACACCTTGTCGGGCATGTTGGCGGGTCTGGCCGGCTTGTTGTGGGTCGGGCGCTATTCCATCGCCTACACCGAGCTGGCCTCTGGCTACGAGTTGACCGTCATCGCCGCTTGTGTGATTGGCGGCGTGAGCATCGGTGGCGGTGTGGGCACGGTGCTGGGGGCCACCTTTGGGGTGTTGTTCATCGGGGTGATCAACGCCGCCTTGCCGGTGATTCAGGTGTCACCGTTCTGGCAGCAGGCTATTTCTGGCGCGGTGATCCTGATTTCTGTGACGGTGAATGCACGCTCCGAGCGTCGGGCGGGTCGTCAAATTTTGGAACGTCAGGGAGTCACAGGATGAAGGCCTGGAATATTTGGGAACGTGTGCTGCTGGCACTGCTGGTGCTGCTGCTCATCGTGTTTGGGCTCACACAACCCGGCTTCATGAGTGTCGACACGCTGGCCGACAGCACCTTCAACTTCAGTGAGAAAGGCCTGCTGGCCTTGGCCATTGCCTTGCTGATTGTGTGCGGTGAAATTGACCTGTCGATTGCCGCCACGCTGGCTTTGTGTTCGCTGGCCATGGGCTACGCCATGAAGGCCGGGGCCGGGCCGTGGGCGATTGTTGCGGCGGCTTTGCTGACCGGGGGCGTGGCTGGGGCCGTCAACGGGGTGCTGGTGACCCGCTACAAGCTGCCCTCCATCGTGGTGACCATCGGCACCCTCTCGTTGTACCGTGGGCTGGCGCTGGTGGCGCTGGGGGACCAGTCCATCTCGGGCTACCCAGAGGTGTTTTCTGTGCTTGGAAATTCCTATGTAGGGGAAGTGATCGGGGTGCGCTGGCTGGTGGTGCCGATTGAATTTGTCACGCTGTGCGGTTTTGCCCTGGTGGTTGGGCTGGTGTTGCACCGCACCGTGGTGGGGCGGCGCATTTATGCCATCGGGGCCAATCCGGTGGCGGCTCGTTTCTCGGGCATTGAGGCCGACCGTTACCGCTTTGGGCTGTTTGTGTTTGCGGGTTTGATGGCGGCCGTGGCTGCGATTTTTCTGACCGGGCGCATTGGCAGCACCCGGCCCAACATTGCCATGGGCTGGGAGCTGGATGCCATCACCATGGTGATTCTGGGCGGTGTAGCCATTGAAGGCGGGCGCGGCAGCATTGTCGGCACGGTGTTGTCGGTGCTGCTGCTGGGCTTGTTCACCTTTGGCATGGGCATGGCCAATGTGACGGGCATCGTGATGTCGATGGTGATTGGCATGTTGCTGATCGTCTCGATGGTGCTGCCACGGCTGCTCAAGAGTGGGAGAGCCCCCGCATGAGCTTTGAGAAAATCGCCTTTCGCATGTTCCTGAATCCTGGTCAGACCGATGAGTACCAACGTCGGCACACTGCCATCTGGCCCGAATTGAGGCAGCTGCTGAAAGAGGCTGGTGTCTGCGACTACAGCATCTACCTGGACGAGCCACGCCATGTGCTGTTTGCCGTGCTACGCCGAACCCCTGAGCACACCATGGACGCGCTACCCGCCCACCCGGTGATGCAGCGCTGGTGGGCGTACATGGCTGACATCATGCGCAGCAACGCCGATGGCTCCCCCGTGATAGAGCCGCTGCCTTGCATGTTCCATCTGGATTAAGCGCCATGGCTGCGAGCGACGAACTGACCCTGGTGATCGACATCGGCAAGAGCAATGCCAAGCTGTTGATGATGGATGCAGCGGGCACGGTGGTCGAGCGCCACAGTCGCCCCAACGCCAGCGTGCCAAGCCCCTTGGGTTACCCGGCGCTGGATGTTCATGGCCTGGCGAGCTGGATGCAGACCACCCTGTGCACGTCCGTCAACACCCGGCGCTGTGGTCATGTGATTGCGTCAACGCATGGGGCGGCGCTGGTTGCCCTGGCTGACGGCGGCTTGGCCTGGGAGCCGCTCGACTATGAGTTTGACGTGCGCAACGACGCAGATGCTGCGCTCACCGCCCCACCCTCCTCGCAGGACAGTTTTCGCGAGACGCTGTCCCCCGATTTACCCGCTGGCTTGAACGCCGCACGACAGCTGTTATGGCTGCAAGGCAAACACCCGGCGGCATGGAACAACACCCGGTTACTGCTGCCCTATCCCCAGTATTGGGCTTGGCTGCTGAGCGGCGTGGCCTGCAGTGAGGTGTCTTCACTGGGTTGCCACACCCACTTATGGAACCCGCAGCGTTCGGCGTTTTCCGGCTTGGCCAAAGCCGAAGGCTGGGCCACCTTGTTTGCGCGCCTGCGTTCGGCCTGGGAGGTGCTGGGTCCTGTGCGCGCGCAGGTGTCTGAGGCTTGGGGATTGCCGCCGAGCTGCCAGGTACACGCGGGCGTGCATGACAGCAATGCCTGCCTGGCGCGTTACCTGGAACACCGACCCCTTGCCCTGCCCCAACCGCACAAGCTCACCCTGGTGTCGTCCGGCACCTGGACGGTGCTGATGGCACCGGGCGCGTCGCCGGATGCATTGGTGGCAGAAAAAGACATGCTGGGCAACGTGGACGTGACCGGGCGCTTGATCCCAACGGCGCGCTTCATGGGGGGACGTGAATTCGAAGCCATTCTGGGGGGAGCCCAACCCCACGCAGCAAGTCTTGCGTGTTTGCAGCAATTGATCGACAGCCACACCTATGCGTTCCCGGCTTTTTCGCATCAGGGCGGACCGTTTTCTGGCACGAGAGGTTATGTCGAACGCCAGGGCGCGCGACTGGATGCCGCATCGGTGGCCTGCATGGCTGACGCGCAAAGAGCCACACTGGCGACCATTTACTGCGCCCAGGTCACGGCGTGGCTGATCAGCTACCTATGGAGCGATCAGCCCACCGGGTCGCACAAAGTCATCATTGAAGGGCCACTGGCCCACAACCTGATCTATTTGCAGGTGTTGCAGTCTGTGTTGCCCAACAGCACTTGCTACGCCAGCACCGACGAACTTGAAGGCACCGCACGGGGTGCCTGGATGTTGACGCGTTGGGGCAAAGACCAGACCCAAGATGAACTCAAGCGTGTCTGCACAAACCAGATGGCTGGAATGCGTGAATACCATGACCATTGGCTTGAAAGCGTCAAGGCAGCGACTTCTTGACTTCTTCAGGACGGAACGCGGATTTGCCCAATCGAAGGTCAAGCACCAGCAATGGTGTTTTGGCGCATGAGCAGCAGGGCAGAAACTGGTCGTTGGTGGCCTGCTCTTCGGGGGTGAGGTATTGATCCTTGTGATCCGGCACACCTTCGAGCACACGGGTCATGCAGGTGGATCTGCAACGCACGCCGTCTACCCGGCAGCGCAGCTCAATCGCCCGGTACTGATCAACGTGCAACGGTACTCGGTTGCGGGGAAATCAAATCAAATCAAAGCAAACCAGATTCACAAGAGGATATTCCAATCTAGCAAAAAATTCTGACAAGAATCAGATCACAAATTACGATTGGCGCCAATAGCTAATCCTTTACATGTAAAAAAGCCGCGCAGCCCCCGTAGGGACTGCGCGGCCAGCTACTGAATCAGTAGCGTTTTAGCGGCTTACTTGCGCACCGGCGGCAAATCCGTGCAACTCCCGTGCGCCACTTCCGTTGCCATGCCGATGGATTCCCCAAGGGTTGGATGCGGGTGAATCGTCTTGCCGTGGCCGTGCGCTTCCGGCGAGTCGTCAAACAGCAGTTTGGTGACGCCTTCGTCACGGCCATTGGCAATGGCGCGGCCGGATGCGGTCCAAGGGAACAGGCCCTTCTTGACCTTGATGACTTTGGCACAAGGCCAGAGTCTTCGGTCAGGCCGACCCAGGCCACTTCGGGGTCGGTGTAGGCGACGCTCGGGATGACGCGGGCGTTGAAGGCGGCGGCTGCCAGATCCTTGTTGCCTTGCAGTTCACCGGCAATCACTTCAGCGGCCACATGCGCTTCGTGCACCGCCTTGTGCGCCAGCATCGGCTGGCCGACGATGTCGCCGATGGCGAAGATGTGCGGCACGTTGGTGCGCATCTGGATATCGACGTTGATGAAGCCCGGGTCCGTCACAGCCACACCGGCCTTGTCGGCGAGCATCCATTCAATGAATTTGATTTATTTGAAGAATTTCAGCCCTGCAAGGTTGGCTTGCTCACATAAGCCTTGGAACATGACTGTGGTTTGCAAATCATCCCTGTGAATCATCAAGCACAAATCACGAGCCAAGCTTTCATCACTGACCTGTCGATGACCCGTTTTGTGTTTCAACGCATCGGAATTTATGGCGATAGCAAGCAACTGCACCAAATCATGACCTTGCACTAACCCCCATCCTGAAAACAAGCCACTGATCCGATACGACTCAATCTTCGCCGTCAGATCGCCTGCAGTGATCAGAACTTTTCCCACTTGGTTTGCTTCATTAATAAAAGCGTTTTGCAAAGCCGCTTGGTTCTGTTGCAGCACTGCGTGATCTAGAAAGATGTTGTGCCGAATAGGCAAGCTATCGAAGTTGACACCGCTTTGCAACTGCTCATTGATGAGGCGCAATACACCGTAGTTTTCAGCCATTTGCCGCAAGTGCTCTACAACCGAAATACCAATGCTCACTTCAAATAATTGACGCTTATTATCATCAACTGACTCGTCCAAAATTCTTTCCATCGCAGATTCAATCCCGATAGAGGGACAACGCAGCAAGGTCACCTCTAAGTCATTTTGGTCGGTATAGTGCAACTTCGAATTCAGTCGAAGGCGAGACAGAATTTCGTCGTAATCCTTGTCCGCCAGAGCGACAATTTTTTCTGCCTTATTTTTTGATAACAGCAAATCAAGGGTGCCCAACACGTTCGGTTTCCCCACGCAATTAATAGGTTTCAGATTTGACACGTCCAAGCGCGAGGTCCAAAACCGTTGATCAAAATCCCCTTCAAGCAAAACGAACCAGCCTGTATAGCCTGAAGATTTGAGGAGTATTTCTGAACTCAAAACCGCTGGAGTCTTGGCAATAGCGGCCATGTCTTCAGGCCTGTTTGGAGCGATCTTTGGCCAACAAGCTGACCACCAATTCATTTCGCCCATTGATAATGTAGGGAGAGTGGGTGGCGATCAGAGCATCAAAATTGGCCACACCAATGACGCTTTCCAGGTCACTTAAAAAGCGCTCTTGCCAATTCACATGCAAAGACAGCTCGGGCTCGTCGATCATCACCAAAGAATTGGCTTCAATACGAAACAACATGTCGTAGGCCAGCACAATTTGGTGCTGTTCGCCGGACGAAAGTGCAGATACCGGGATGGCATCACCGTGGCTGGTCTCTATGGCTAGTTCATGCTGCCTGTTGATGAGCAGCCGTTTGTCGGTGAATTTTTCGTTGATCTGGCCCAGCAGCAAAGACACACGCTGTGCCAGATGATCTAAAACATCGAGCTTGGCTTTCATGTCGATTACATATACCGTCATCGCGGCAAGTTTGACGGGGTCAGATTCCAACTGGCTCAATCCCTGAACCGGAGGCAACTTCTCTTCAATCAGCCCCAGTTGTTGATAGGTTTCCTGCTTGGCTTCAATCGCCTGCAAGTCTTGTTCAATCTGCTTTGCATCTGCGGGGGTCCCGCCCTGTTGCAGCAAACGCTGAGGAAAGGTTTGATCCAGCTTTTGGGCCTGCTTTCCGTAATCCGCCAACGTCGTGTTGATCTTTTGTTTCAGTTGCTGGGAGTATTCCATCACCGTGTCGAGAACAGCCTGTGCCTCGCTATCTCGATAGGGGCGGGAAGTCATACTGCGTAGCCTGATCAATCGCTGTGCTTCGATCAGATGGATTTTGGGAATGTAGTTCTGACTTTTTCGCCATTCATTAAGTTTCCCTTTAAACAGCTTTTCAAACTCGCCATCCATTCGACCGCTGTATCGAGATACCACCTCATTGGTATTTAATCTTTCATCGGTTTCAAGATTAATCCATGAGTTTGGACCAATTTCACGGAGGGGCAATCTCAGTTCTAAGCGGTGAGCCAACTTGGTGAACGATTTCGCATCAATATTGACATCTGATGTGGTTTGTCCAAGGTGGCTGCTCACGTGCACCGTGCTGTCCTCGTCACTACGTCTGGCGATCAACGTGGCAGCATTTGTGAATTCGATTCGACATTCACGAAAAGGGTATTTCAGCAGGTCAACCCCAGGCCCCGCCAACAAATCCTGAACCAGCTTGAAAAGCACGGTCTTGCCAACCCCATTAGGCCCGTGGACGACGGTCATGCGTTCGTGCTCATTCAGAACGACATCATGGTCGTACATGCCAAACAATCCCATGACGTGGATGCTTTTGACTCGGACGGCTGGTGCGGGATTGTTCATGGCTATCTCCTGAATTGGGTCGATTCATACAAAACATGAACCGCAATATGATGATTTTACGTGGAGGATAAGTATTGCCTTGTTCGTTGAAACTCGCTTATCAAGAGCTTGGTACCAACGAGGATAGAGCAAGCAAAGTACATAAAAAAGCCGCCAAACTTTTCAGGCTGGCGGCTTTTTATCCTCAAATGAAAATGAACTACTTGCGCACCGGCGGCAAGTCCGTGCAGCTACCGTGCGCCACTTCCGCCGCCATGCCGATGGATTCACCAAGGGTGGGGTGCGGGTGAATCGTCTTGCCGATGTCGATGGCATCGGCACCCATCTCAATCGCCAGCGCAATCTCACCAATCATGTCGCCCGCGTGGGTGCCGACCATGCCACCGCCCAGAATCTTGCCGTGACCGTGCGCTTCCGGGCTGTCGTCAAACAGCAGTTTGGTGACGCCTTCGTCGCGGCCATTGGCAATGGCGCGGCCCGAGGCGTTCCACGGGAACAGGCCCTTCTTGACCTTGATGCCTTTGGCCTTGGCCTGGTCTTCGGTGAGGCCGACCCAGGCTACTTCGGGGTCGGTGTAGGCCACGCTCGGGATGACGCGGGCGTTGAACGCAGCAGCGGCCAGCTCCTTGTTGCCTTGCAGTTCACCGGCAATCACTTCCGCCGCTACGTGTGCTTCATGCACCGCCTTGTGCGCCAGCATCGGCTGGCCAACGATGTCGCCGATGGCGAAGATGTGTGGCACGTTGGTGCGCATCTGGATATCGACGTTGATGAAGCCCCGGTCCGTCACAGCGACACCGGCCTTGTCGGCGGCGATTTTCTTGCCGTTGGGTGTGCGGCCCACCGCTTGCAAGACCAGGTCGTAGGTCTGCGGTGCGGGGCAGGTGCCGCCCTCCTCCGCTGGCGCAAACGTGACTTCAATGCCTTCGGGCGTGGCTTTGGCGCCCACGGTTTTGGTCTTGAGCATGATGTTGTCAAAGCGTGGCGCGTTCATTTTTTGCCAGATCTTGACCAGGTCGCGGTCAGCGCCTTGCATCAGGCCGTCCAGCATTTCGACCACATCCAGGCGTGCGCCCAGCGTGCTGTACACCGTGCCCATTTCCAGGCCGATGATGCCGCCGCCCAGGATCAGCATGCGCTTGGGAACACCTTGAAGGGCTAGCGCGCCGGTGGAGTCCACCACGCGCGGGTCGTTCGGCATGAACGGCAGGCGCACGGCTTGCGAACCCGCTGCAATGATGGCTTTCTTGAACGCAATGGTTTGCGTTTTGCCGGTTTTTTCTTGCGCCGTGCCCGTGGTTTCTTCCACCGTCAGGTGGTTGGCACCGACGAAGGCGCCGTAACCGCGCACGATCGTCACTTTGCGCATCTTGGCCATGGCCGCGAGGCCGCCGGTGAGCTTGGTGATGACTTTTTCTTTGTGAGAACGCAGCGTGTCCACATTCACAGTCGGGGTGCCGAAATCGACGCCCACGGCAGCCATGTGCTTGACTTCGTCCATCACAGCGGCCACATGCAGCAGCGCCTTCGATGGAATGCAACCGACATTCAGGCAGACGCCGCCGAGTTGGGCGTAGCGCTCGACCAGAATGACTTTGAGACCCAGATCAGCCGCGCGGAACGCGGCGGAATAGCCACCGGGACCGCCGCCGAGCACCAGCAAATCGCAGTCCAGATCGGCGGTGCCGCCAAAACTGGCCGCTTCTGGCGCTGGCGTCGCTACATATTGTGTAGCTTCTTGCGCAGGTTCTACGGGGGCTGCAGCCTGTTTAGGCTCTGAAGCAGGCACGGCAGCGTCGCCCGCCACTTCCAGCGTTAGCACGAGTGAGCCTTCCTTGACTTTGTCGCCCAGTGCGACTTTGAGTTCCTTCACCACGCCGCCGTGGCTGGAGGGGATTTCCATGGAGGCTTTGTCGCTCTCCACGGTGATCAGGCTTTGATCGGGCTTGATGGTGTCACCAGCCTTGACCATCAGCTCGATGACGGTCACTTCGGCGAAGTCGCCGATGTCGGGAATATTAATATCCAGGGTTGCCATGTTTTTCTTTCAAATTGGTTGAGAGCGCAAGTTCGTCATTGCGAGCGCAGCGCGGCAATCCAGGGGCATGGACTGCCACGGCCTGCGACCTCGCAGTGACGCGACTTACAGCAAGACCCGGCGGAAATCGCCCAGGATCTGGCCCAGATAGACGTTGAAACGAGCGGCTGCAGCGCCGTCAATCACGCGGTGATCCCAGGTCAAACTGAGCGGCAACATCAGGCGCGGCTGGAAGGCTTTGCCGTCCCAGACCGGTTCCATGGTGGACTTGCAGACGCCCAGAATGGCCACCTCAGGCGCATTGATGATGGGCGTGAAGTAACGCCCACCAATGCCACCCAGGCTGGAGATGGTGAACGAAGCGCCGGACATTTCTGCCGGGCTCAGCTTGCCATCGCGCGCCTTCTTGGCCAGCTCGCTCATCTCCTGGCTGATCTGGAAGATGCCTTTTTTGTCGGCATCCTTGATCACCGGCACCATCAGGCCATTGGGCGTGTCCGCCGCAAAGCCGATGTGGAAGTATTGCTTGTAGATCAGCGCGTCGCCGTCGAGCGAGCTGTTGAAATCCGGGAACTTCTTGAGCGCGGCCACGCAGGCTTTGATCAGGAAGGCCAGCATGGTGACCTTGATGCCTGACTTCTCGTTCTCCTTGTTGGTGGAGACGCGGAAGGCTTCCAGGTCGGTGATGTCGCAGTCGTCGTGGTTGGTCACGGCCGGAATCATGATGGCGTTGCGCAGCAGGTTGGCGCCGCTGATCTTCTTGATGCGCGACATTTCCTTGCGCTCGACCGGGCCGAACTTGGCAAAGTCCACCTTGGGCCACGGAATCAGGCCCAGACCGGCGCCATCGTTGCCTGATGCAGCTGCAGTCGGCTTGGACTGTGCCTGAGCAGCTACAGTTTGAATAGCGCCACTCATCACGGAACGGGTGAAGGATTGAATATCGGCGTCGGTGATGCGGCCTTTCAGACCGCTGCCTTTGACTTCATTCAAGGGCACGCCGAGTTCGCGGGCGAACTTGCGCACGGAAGGCGATGCGTGCGGCAATCCGACCGCCAGGGCGGTGGGGTTGTGCGCTGGCACGGCTGCTGGAGCGGCTTGGTCCTTCACGATCAGCGCCAACTCGGGCGCTGCGGCTGGAGCAAACGAGCCCGACGTAGCGGGTGCGGCGACGGGTGCTGCCGCCGCTGCGACGGCAGCCACTGCGGGCTGCGCCGGTGCCGCGCCTTCCAGAATCGCCAGCAAGTCGCCAATGTTGACCTTGTCGCCAACCTTGACTTTGAGTTCCTTGAGCACCCCGGCGGCGCTGGACGGGATTTCCATGGCGGCCTTGTCGGACTCGACCGTGACCAGGCTTTGCTCGACCTTGATGGCATCGCCCGGTTTAACGAAGATTTCAATGACGGCCACGTCCTTGAAGTCGCCAATATCAGGCACGCGGATTTCAACCGGGCCAACGCTGGCTGCCGCAGTCGCTACAGAATTTGTAGCTGCTTGCGCAGGTGCTGCGGGGGCTACAGCCTGATTTGACTCTGCAACCGGGGCAGCGGCGGGAGCCGTCGTTGCACCTGCGGTGTCAAACACTTCCAGCATCAGCACCAGGGAGCCCTCGGCCACCTTGTCGCCCAGCACCACTTTGAGCTCTTTCACCACACCGGCGTGGCTGGACGGGATTTCCATCGAGGCCTTGTCGGATTCGACGGTGATCAGGGATTGATCGGCTTTGACGGTGTCGCCGGGTTTGACCATCAGTTCGATCACGGTCACTTCAGCGAAGTCGCCAATATCGGGCACTTTGATTTCAATTAAAGACATGCGTGTCTCCTTGTTCTTGTTGTGGGTGATTAGGCGTAAAGCGGATTGACCTTGTCGGTCTGAATGCCATATTTGGCAATCGCCTCAACCACTTTGGCCACGGGCACGGTGCCTTCTTCGCTCAGCGCTTTGAGGGCGGCCACGACGATGTAGTGGCGGTTGATCTCGAAGTGCTCACGCAGTTTGCTGCGGAAATCGCTGCGGCCAAAACCGTCGGTGCCCAGCACCTTGTAGGTACGGCCCTTGGGAATGAAAGAGCGAATCTGCTCGGCATAGACCTTCATGTAGTCGGTGGACGCGACCACCGGACCCATGTGCGTGGCCAGTTGCTGGCCGACAAACGGCACGCGCTGCTCACCTTCGGGGTGCAGCAGGTTGTAGCGCTCAGCATCCTGGCCGTCGCGGGCCAGTTCGTTGAAGCTGGGGCAGCTCCAGACGTTGGCGGCGACGCCCCAGTCTTTTTCGAGCAACTCTTGCGCGGCAATCGATTCGCGCAGGATGGTGCCCGAACCGAGCAGTTGCACGCGCGGGGTCAGCTTGGCGCCTTCCTTGCACAGGTACATGCCCTTGATGATTTGCTCTTCGGTGCCTGCGGTCAGGCCCGGCATGGCGTAGTTTTCATTGAGCAGCGTGATGTAGTAGTACACGTTTTCCTGCTTTTCCACCATGCGCTTCATGCCGTGGTGCAGGATGACGCCCACTTCGTGCGCAAAAGTCGGGTCGTAGCTGATGCAGTTCGGAATGGTGCCCGCCAGGATGTGGCTGTGACCATCTTCATGCTGCAAGCCTTCGCCGTTGAGCGTGGTGCGCCCCGAGGTTCCGCCCAGCAGGAAACCGCGCGCCTGCATGTCGCCAGCGGCCCAGGCCAGATCGCCGATGCGCTGGAAGCCGAACATGGAGTAGTACACGTAGAACGGCACCATGATGCGGTTGTTGGTCGAGTACGAAGTGGCCGCCGCAATCCAGCTGGCCATGCCGCCCGCTTCGTTGATGCCTTCTTGCAGAATCTGGCCCGCTTTGTCTTCGCGGTAATACATGACCTGGTCTTTGTCGACCGGGGTGTAGTTTTGTCCGGCCGGGTTGTAAATACCGATCTGGCGGAACAGGCCTTCCATACCAAAGGTGCGGGCTTCGTCCACCAGAATCGGCACCACGCGCGGGCCCAGGGCCTGGTCGCGCAACAAGGTGGTTAGGAATCGCACATAGGCTTGTGTGGTCGAAATCTCGCGGCCTTCGGCGGTGGGCTCGATCACCGACTTGAAGGTTTCCAGCGACGGCACGGTAAATTGCTCGTCCGCCTTGACGCGGCGATGTGGCAAGTAGCCGCCCAGGGCCTGGCGACGCTCGTGCAGGTAACGCATCTCGGGCGTGTCGTCTGCCGGCTTATAGAAAGGAATGTCGGCAATCTGACTGTCAGGGATTGGGATATTGAAACGGTCGCGGAAGATCTTGATATCGTCATCGGTGAGCTTCTTGGTCTGATGGACGTTGTTCTTGCCCTCACCGCTCTTGCCCATGCCAAATCCCTTGACGGTCTTGATCAGCAACACGCTGGGTTGACCGGTGTGGTTGACGGCGTTGTGGTAGGCCGCGTAGACCTTTTTAGGGTCATGGCCACCCCGACGCAAGGCCCAGATTTCGTCGTCGCTCATGTGGGCGACCATGGCCAGCGTGCGCGGGTCACGGCCAAAGAAATGTTTGCGCACGTAGGCGCCGTCGTTGGCTTTAAAGGCCTGGTAGTCGCCGTCCAGCGTGTCCATCATCAGTTTCTTCAGCGCGCCGTCTTTATCGCGTGCCAGGAGCGGGTCCCAGTCGCTGCCCCAGACCAACTTGATCACGTTCCAGCCGACACCGCGGAACTCGCCTTCGAGCTCCTGAATAATCTTGCCGTTGCCGCGCACCGGGCCATCCAGGCGCTGCAAGTTGCAGTTGATGACAAAAATCAGGTTATCGAGTTTCTCGCGCGCCGCCAGCCCAATAGCACCCAGGGATTCGACTTCGTCCATTTCACCGTCGCCGCAGAACACCCAGACCTTGCGGTTTTCGGTGTTGGCAATGCCGCGGGCGTGCAAATATTTGAGGAAACGGGCCTGGTAAATCGCCATCAAAGGGCCCAAACCCATGGAGACGGTGGGGAATTGCCAGAAGTTGGGCATCAGCTTGGGATGTGGGTAGCTCGACAGCCCTTTGCCGTCAACTTCTTGACGGAAGTTGAGCAACTGCTCTTCGGTCAAACGGCCTTCAAGGTAAGCGCGGGCATAGACGCCGGGTGACACATGGCCCTGAATGTAGAGGCAGTCGCCACCATGGTTTTCGCTCTCGGCGTGCCAAAAATGATTGAAACCGGCGCCAAACATGTGCGCCAGCGAGGCAAACGAGCCGATATGGCCGCCCAGATCGCCACCGTCCACCGGGTGATGGCGGTTGGCCTTGACCACCATGGCCATGGCGTTCCAGCGCATGTAGGCGCGCAGGCGCTCTTCAATTTCGATGTTGCCAGGGCAACGTTCTTCCTGATCGGGTTCAATGGTGTTCACGTAGCCCGTGTTGGCCGAGAACGGCATGTCGATGCTGCTCTGGCGTGCATGTTCAAGCAGTTGCTCGAGCAAAAAGTGGGCTCGCTCGAGGCCTTCGCTTTGAATGACGGCGGACAAGGCGTCCATCCATTCACGGGTTTCCTGGCTGTCCACATCGGGTGCGTTGGGGCCGAATAATTTCTCGGGAACTGCTGACATGTTTGTCTCCTGGGTTTTTTTGAAAGTAATGACGCGATTTTTAACACGGCGGTTTAATTCTCCCATATTTATTTTAATATTTCAAATAGTGCTTATTGATTTCATATTAAGAAATGTCGAATTCCATACAAAAAGAATCAGAGCACTCGCCATCCTGGCCGTTCACCTACACTTCAAACATGCCTTTGCCACGCCAACTCTCACTGCCCAACCCCATGAAACCGACGCCTGCTGCCCGTTTTAGAAGTTGGTGGCATCAACTTGCACCCCACCGACAAGACCGCTTTGCGGTGCTGGCACCCCTGGCGGCCGTGCTCATGTTTCTGGCCGCGATCGTGGCTGCGTTTTCATATTTGCGACTGGAAGAAAACGACCGCGAACAGGAAGCCGTTCAGCGCGACGTTGAATACACACAACAACGCCTGCGTCTGCGACTGCTGGAGCGGCAGGAGCAGCTCATGCGTATCGGGCGCGAAGTGGCCAGCGGCGAACTCAACGCCAATCAATTCCAACGCCGGGCTGAAGCCATGGTTAACCAGTACCCGGAATTGCAAAGTCTGACCTGGATTGATGAACATCGGCGCATCAAGGCCATTTTCAGCACGGTCAATCTGACCGCTGATCAGGACAGCCTGCTGGGCAACAAAATCAAGCCCGGTGAAACAGAAAACACCTACAAACTAGCCCAGGAATTGCAGCAGCCGATTTACGCGCAAGGCTTGGCTTTGGCCGATGTTCCAGCCATTTTGCAAATGCATATTCCCTTGGTTGAGCGCGCCCATTTTCTAGGTGTCGTGCTGGCCGAATATTCAGTGGATGGTCTGTTTCGTTATGGCGTCCCAGCCGAAGTGTCTGCGCGGTATGCCATATCTTTTCACGATGCTGCCGGTGGTCAGCTAGCTGGCACCAGCATTCCTGCGCGTAAACGTCGGATCAGCGGATTGCTGCCGTGGGCCAGTCCGCCCAATGCTTATGAAGTGCCAGTCTCGCCCGTGGGCAACGGCCTCATCATCCGGGGCCAGGTTTATCGCACCTCGCTGGGTGTCATCGGGAGCGGGCTGTTCTGGCTGGTCATGGTCCTGAGCGCGTTGACCTCCTGGATGCTGATCGCCAACTGGCGACATACCCGGCGCCGAATGGAAGCACAACAGGCCCTGATCAACGAAACAAGCTTTCGCCGTGCGATGGAAAACTCCATGCTGACCGGTATGCGAGCGCTGGATTTACAAGGCCGAATCACCTACGTCAACGCCGCTTTTTGCCAGATGACGGGGTGGAACGAGTCCGATCTGGTCGATAAAACAGCCCCTTTCCCATATTGGCCTGAAGAAGATCAGGAGGTGCTTAACTCCCGACTGGAGGAAGAACTGGCTGGCAAAACCTTGCCTGGCGGTATCCAGGTACGCGTGAAGCGCCAGGATGGTTCTCTGTTTGATGCCCGCTTGTACGTCTCACCGCTTATCGACGCTCGCGGCACCCAAACTGGCTGGATGACATCGATGACCGACATCACCGAACCCAACCGGGTTCGCGAACAACTCACAGCCTCGCATGAGCGCTTCACCACGGTGCTTGAGGCGCTGGACGCATCCATCTCGGTTGCCCCTATTGGCAGTGATGAGTTGCTGTTTGCCAACAAACTGTACCGTTTGTGGTTTGGCATTGAGGCGATCGGGCATCTGCAACTGGTCGCTCAAGCCGGGGTGCCAGAGGTTCCCTTGAATGATGAGTCCCACGATAACGTGGATGCGTTTGCGGGCCTGCCGACCAATTCCTTGTCCGATGCGGATGCCGAAAGTGCAGAAATTTATCTGGAATCTTTGGACAAATGGCTGGAAGTGCGAACCCGCTATTTGGGCTGGGTTGATGGCCGTCTGGCACAAATGGTGATTGCAACGGACATCACAGCCCGCCGACTTGCCGAAGAACAATCTGCTGCACAAACCGAGCGAGCCCAAACCGCCAGCCGCCTGATCACCATGGGAGAGATGGCCTCCAGCGTGGCGCATGAACTGAACCAACCACTGACGGCTATCAACAACTATTGCACTGGCATGATCACTCGCATCCAGGCCAACAAAATCACGGAAGAAGATTTGTTGGGCGCACTCGAAAAAACCGCCAAACAAGCGCATCGGGCAGGACAGATCATCCAGCGCATTCGCTCTTTTGTGAAACGAAGCGAACCCAATCGCACCCTGTCTGAAGTCTCTGTCATGGTGGACGAGGCGGTTGAACTGGCCGGCATCGAACTGCGTCGGCGCAACGTGAGACTCACGCACTATGTTGCGCCCCGCATTGCACCCTTGATGGTGGACCCGATCCTGATTGAACAAGTGCTGGTCAACCTGCTCAAGAATGCCGCCGAATCCATTGATTTGGCACAGCGGCCCACGGCGCACCGCAGCGTCAAATTACGGGTACTCGCCCATCAGGTTGACAGCAAACCCGTGATTGAATTCACCGTCGTGGATACCGGCCCAGGTCTGCCGCCCGAGGTCATGTCACGGCTGTATGAAGCTTTTTATTCCACCAAGGCAGACGGCATGGGGATCGGTCTCTCCCTGTGCCGTTCGATTGTGGAGTCGCACCAGGGGAGAATGAAAGCAGAGAACATCTACAATGGCCAAGAGGTGACAGGATGCTGTTTCTCGTTCTGGATTCCAATCAGCCAATCCCTGCCCATCGATACCGCAAAGACAACCAAAGAGGTCGAAGTAAAACATGAGTTTGATACCTAAAAAGGGCACGGTTTACGTGGTGGATGACGACGAAGCGGTCCGCGATTCGCTTCAATGGCTGCTCGAAGGCAAAGACTACCGGGTACGCTGTTTTGAATCTGCCGAGTCTTTTTTAAGTCGCTATGACGCTCGCGAGGTCGCTTGTCTGATTGTGGACATTCGCATGGGTGGCATGACGGGTCTGGAGCTTCAAAACCGCCTGATCGAAAGCAACTCTCCGCTCCCCATCGTGTTCATTACCGGTCACGGCGACGTACCCATGGCGGTGGACACCATGAAAAAAGGGGCCATGGATTTCATCCAGAAACCTTTCAAGGAAGATCAGTTGGTGTCGCTGGTTGAGCGCATGCTGGAGCAAGCCAGAGATTCCTTTGCCGAACATCAGCATGCGGCCAGCCGGGGTGCCTTGATGGCCCGGCTGACGCTGCGCGAATCGCAAGTGCTTGAGCGCATCGTGGCAGGTCGTCTGAACAAGCAGATTGCCGATGACCTGGGCATCAGCATCAAAACCGTGGAGGCGCACCGTGCCAACATCATGGAAAAACTCAACGCCAATACCGTGGCCGACCTCCTGAAAATTGCTTTGGGACAAACAGCAGCCAAAGCTTGACGCTCCTCTTTTTATAGCTGTTCACGCCCGCCCCATAAGGATAAGCGGGCTTTTTACTTTACAGGTTTCAATCATGACTACTCAAAACCTTGGCCAGATCATTGATGGCGTCGCCCTCTCCGCCCAGTTGCGTGCTGACGTTGCCACCCGTATCGTGGCCCTCAAAGCCCGTGGCGTCACGCCAGGCTTGGCGGTCATTCTGGTGGGAGACGATCCGGCCAGCGCGGTCTATGTGCGCAACAAGGTCAAAGGCTGTTTGGATACCGGTGTGCATTCGGTATTCGAAAAATACGAAGCCACGTTGCCAGAAGCAGACTTGCTGGCGCGCATCGCAGCGCTCAATGTGGACCCCAGCATCCACGGCATTCTGGTGCAGATGCCCCTGCCCAAGCACATCAACCCGCACAAGGTGATTGAAGCCATTTCCACCAGTAAAGACGTGGACGGCTACGCCACCCTGAGCGCGGGCGAATTGATGACCGGCCAGCCCGGTTTTCGGCCCTGCACGCCGTATGGCTGCATGAAACTGTTAGAGAGCACCGGCATCGATTTGCGCGGCAAGCACGCCGTGGTAATTGGCCGCAGTAACACCGTGGGCAAACCGATGGCGCTACTGCTGTTGCAAGCCAATGCCACAGTCACGGTGTGCCACAGCGCCACCGCAGATATCGGTTATCACACCCGCCAGGCCGACGTGGTGGTCGCTGCGGTCGGCAAGCGCAATGTATTGACGGCAGATATGGTCAAACCCGGAGCCATCGTGATTGACGTGGGCATGAACCGCACCCCGGAAGGCAAGCTGTGCGGCGACGTCGATTTTGCCGGTGTCAAAGCGGTGGCCAGTCACATTACCCCGGTGCCCGGTGGCGTCGGTCCCATGACGATCACGATGTTATTGGTCAACACCCTTGAAGCTGCGGAACGCGCCGCCAAATAATCTCTCATGAACAATCCCCTGCTCTCTTTTGACGACCTGCCACTGTTTGACCAGATCACACCAGTCCAAGTGGCCCCAGCGGTTGAGCAATTGCTGACACAAGCAAGTGTTGCACTTGAGACCGTGACGGCACCCGATTTTCCAGCGCGGTGGAACGATATTGCGGAGGTTCTGGATGTCTCCACCGAAAAATTGGGGCGAGCCTGGGGCGCCGTGAGCCATCTCAACAGTGTGGCCGACACCCCTGAACTGCGCGCAGCCTACAACGAAGCATTGCCAAAAATCACCGAGTTTTTTACCCGTTTGGGCGCGGATGAACGCCTGTACGCCAAATACAAAACGATTGATCCGATATCTCTCAACGCAGAACAACGCCAGGCGCACAAAAATGCCATGCGCAATTTTGTGCTCGGTGGCGCTGAACTGGTGGGCGCCGACCGCGAACGCTTTGCCGCGATTCAGGAACGCCAAGCCGAATTGAGCCAAAAATTCAGTGAAAACGCACTCGATGCCACCGACGCTTTTGCCTACTACGCACAAGCCGACGAGCTTGATGGCCTGCCTGAAGATGTGAAGCAAACAGCTCTGGCAGCGGCCAAGGTAGAAGGCAAAGAGGGCTTCAAAATCACGCTGAAAATGCCGTGCTACCTGCCCGTCATGCAATTTGCCAGCAGCAGTGCCTTGCGTGCCAAGCTCTACCGTGCCTATGTCACCCGCGCCTCCGACCAATCCGACACTGAAACCCGCAAATTTGACAACTCCGCCCTGATCGCCGAAATACTGGCCTTAAGGCTAGAGGAAGCCAAGTTGCTCGGTTATCGCAATTTTGGCGAACTCTCGGTCGTGCCCAAAATGGCAGAGTCGCCACAGCATGTCATCACCTTTTTGCGTGATCTGGCCAGCAAGGCAAAACCTTTTGCTGAAAAAGACCTGGCCGATTTGCGTGAATTTGCAACGCAACACCTGAACCTGACTGACCCACAGGCTTGGGATTGGCCTTACATCAGCGAAAAATTGAAGGAAGCACGCTACGCCTTCAGCGAGCAGGAAGTCAAACAATACTTCACCGCACCTAAGGTTCTGGCTGGCCTGTTCAAAATTGTCGAAACCCTGTTCGACGTGAACATTCAGATAGACAGCGCACCCGTGTGGAACCCGGGTGTCCAGTTCTACCGGATTGAGCGTGCAGGCCAACTGGTTGGCCAGTTCTATCTGGACCCGTCTGCGCGGACCGGCAAACGCGGTGGTGCCTGGATGGACGATGTGCGCGCCCGCTGGTTGCGCCCGGACACGCACCAGTTGCAGACACCGGTGGCGCACCTCGTGTGCAACTTTGCCGAAGGTGTGGATGGCAAACCGGCACTACTGACGCATGACGATGTCACCACCCTGTTCCACGAATTTGGTCATGGCTTGCATCACATGCTCACCCAAGTGAACGAAAGGGACGTGTCGGGCATCAGCGGCGTGGAGTGGGATGCGGTAGAACTGCCCAGCCAGTTCATGGAAAATTTCTGCTGGGAATGGGATGTGATCTCGCACATGACAGCGCATGTGGACACCGGCCAAGCCCTGCCACGCGAACTGTTTGACAAAATGCTGGCCGCCAAAAACTTCCAGAGTGGCATGCAAACACTCAGGCAAATCGAGTTCTCGCTGTTTGACATGCTGCTGCACACCGCACACGATCCTGCACAGGATCTGATGCCACTCTTGAACCAGGTTCGCGCCGAAGTCGCCGTGCTCCAGCCACCGGACTGGAGCCGCACAGCCCATACCTTCAGTCATATTTTTGCCGGTGGCTATGCGGCAGGCTATTACAGCTACAAATGGGCTGAAGTTCTCAGTGCTGATGCGTATGCGGCTTTTGAAGAAACCGTCGGCATCGACGGCTTGCCCAATATAGAAACCGGTAGAAAATACCGGCAAGCCATTCTGGAGGCCGGTGGCAGCCGTCCCGCCATGGCATCGTTCAAGGCTTTTCGGGGACGAGAACCCAATCTGGATGCTTTGCTACGCCATCAAGGCATGTCTGGTCAAAAGTAAAGAGGTCTATTTTGAAAAACACTGTCGAAAATTTCAAACAGAAAACATTGATCACATTCATGGCAAGCGCATGCGCATTGTTAATGGCAGGCCCCGTTTCATCACAAACCATTTACCGCATCGTCGGCGCAGACGGAAAGGTGACTTTTTCGGACAAACAACCCGTCACATCCGACAAGGCGACAGCCATAGGTGCGGATGGCAGAACCCTAGGGGCTGGCGGTGGTTCACTCCCATTTGAATTGCGCCAAATTGCCAGCAAATACCCTGTGACCTTGTACACATCCAGCAATTGTGGTCCATGCAGTTCAGGCCGGACCCTGCTTACTAGCCGTGGTATTCCCTTTACTGAAAAAACAATCACTAGCCCTGAAGATAACGCCGCCTTGCAACGGATCAGTGGAGAAAGCTCACTGCCCTTTTTGACCATCGGCGGTCAGCAACTTAAAGGGTTTGCGGATGCAGAGTGGACTCAGTATCTGGATGCAGCCGGTTATCCTAAAACATCAGCACTGCCTGCAAGCTACCGCAACCCGTCTGCATCGCCCTTGGTTGCGGTGCAAAAACCGGAAACTGCGGCCAAGCCTGAAAACACCGAGCGTGCCCCGGCTACAACAAACCAGCCCCAAGTGGACAAAGCGTCCAACCCGGCGGGCATCACCTTTTAAAAGGTGAGCGTTTTGACGCCACTGGCCGTTCCCAGCAAGCAAACCTGGGCTTTTTGATAGGCAAAAACGCCCACCGTCACCACACCGGGCCACTGACTCACTTCTGCTTCAAAAGCCAGTGGGTTGCTAACCTGCAAGCCAGTGACATCCAGAATAATCTGACCGTTATCGGTCACCAGCGGTTCGCCGTTTTTGAGGCGAATCTGCGCCTGCCCTCCCATGGCTGCGAACTGACGGATCAGTCGCTGCGCGGCCATCGGAATCACTTCAACCGGCAAAGGGAATTTGCCCAGGGTTTGAACCAGCTTGGAATCATCCGCAATGCAGACAAACCGGGCTGAAAGCGCCGCCACGATTTTTTCGCGTGTCAGTGCGGCGCCGCCCCCTTTCACCATGTTGCCTTGGCCATCAATTTCGTCCGCCCCATCGATGTAAACCGACAACGCGGTCACCTCGTTGGCATCAAATACGGGAATGCCCAAGGTTTTCAAACGCTCCGTACTGGCAACCGAACTGGAGACGGCACCCTTGATTTGATCTTTCATGGTTGCCAATGCGTCAATGAACTTGTTGACGGTGGAGCCCGTGCCAACTCCGACAATTTCACCGGGCACCACGTAGGCCAGCGCGGCTTGGCCCACCAGGGTTTTGAGTTCATCTTGGGACAGCACGGCGTTGGTTTGGGAGATAGGGTTTGTCATCTGGGAAAATCGAGTGAGTTAGAAAATTTTGATAGAAAACTTTGCAGGAATTATCCGATGTCTCTCGTCCCCTACGCCCTCGCCCGTCCGTTTTTATTTAGCCTCGATCCGGAAGTGGCTCACGAGTTGACCCTGAACGCGCTCTCGGGCATGCAAGGCACGCCGTTGCAACTGGCCTTTTGCGCTGGCCGTGTCGATGACCCGGTTCAACTGGCCGGTTTGACTTTTCCAAACCGGGTTGGGCTTGCCGCAGGTCTGGACAAAAACGCCAGATGCATTGATGGACTCGGTGCCATGGGTTTTGGCTTTGTGGAGGTGGGCACGGTTACCCCGCTGGCGCAGCCCGGCAACCCCAAGCCACGCATGTTTCGGCTGCCCAAGGCCCATGCCCTTATCAACCGCCTGGGGTTCAACAACGAGGGGCTGGATGCCTTCATTGCCAACGTCAAACGCTCAGCGTTGTACCGCGAGCGCACCAGCGCAGGTTCAGGCAAAGGATTACCCATGCTGCTGGGCTTGAACATCGGCAAAAACGCGGCGACCCCAATTGAAAACGCCACCGATGACTATCTGATCTGCCTGGACGGCGTTTACCCCTACGCCGATTACGTCACCATCAATATCTCCAGCCCCAACACCAAAAATCTGCGCGCCTTGCAGAGCGATGAGGCGCTGGATAGTTTGCTAGGCGCCATTGCACAACGTCGTGAGTTATTGGCCACTCAACACGGCAAACGAACCCCCATCTTCGTCAAAATTGCCCCTGACCTGGACGAAGCGCAGGTGGCAGTGATTGCTGCCACCTTGAAGCGTCATGGCATGGACGGCGTCATCGCCACCAATACCACGCTGAGCCGTGATGCGGTCAAAGGACTGGCGCACGCCGATGAAACCGGCGGTCTGTCCGGCGCGCCGGTCCTGGACATGAGCAACCGCATCATTGCGCAACTGCGCAGCGCTTTGGGCAAAGACTACCCCATCATTGGTGTGGGGGGCGTGATGAGTGCTGATGATGCAGTGAAAAAAATCAGGGCCGGGGCCGATGTCGTGCAGATTTACACGGGCTTGATTTATCAAGGTCCGGTGCTTGTAAAACAGGCGGCGACCTTGATAAAAAATACCTTCTAGCCCCCGTGCAATCTGCGTGAGCAGCTACTATTTTTATAGCGAGAGTAACCTATCAAAGTGCCTTTTGAATGACGACGCCTTTGAATAGGTAGGGAAGTCTGGGGCTACCGCCTGGCTCCACCCCCCCCTTGCTTTCTACGCTGATGGCCAACTGGGGAACGTCCGCCAGGGTTTTGTCATCAGCAGCGAGCCGCAAGGTCTTGCTGGAACTTGCCAAAACTCCCAAAGAAACAGGTTTGCCGTTGGCAGGCAAGGCCCACAGTTGCATGCTGTCCTCGCGACCTTCGGCCACGCCATTCAAACGCTGGATTTGCAGGGCATTGTCGAGCGGATCACAGGTCACCAATAAAGCCGGGGCTAGCTCATCGTCCATCAGCACCGAAATGTATTTGATCTGTGGAATATTTTTCAGCTTGCTTTCCAGGTGAATGATCTGTGCCGAGAATTGCTCAAACATGCTCATCCAGGTGGCACCAGCGATCACGATCACAAGCAAGCAAAAAATCGTGGCGGCTCGCCACCATGATGACGCTGGGATAGGTGGCAAGGGTTGAGTCGTTTCATTCATCTGCATTGATTCTCTTGATAAGGGTATGCAGCACATCGTCTGCCTGGTCGTTTTCTACCTGGCAAGTGCCAGCCGCATTGTGACCGCCACCGCCGTATTGCAGCATCAGCTCGCCTACATGGGTTTTACTGCTGCGGTCCAGTATGGATTTTCCGGTGGCAAACACCGTGTTTTGTTTCTGGACACCCCACAGCACATGAATTGAGATATTGCACTGCGGAAACAGCGCATAAATCATGAAGCGATTGGTCGCCCAGATCGTTTCTTCTTCGCGCAAATCCAGCACCACTAGATTGGCATGCACTGTACTGCAGCGCAGCAACTGCTCGCGCGCCTTGTCCGCATGGGCGTTGTAAATCTCAATTCGCTCCACCACGTCAGGCAGTGCCAGAATGTCCTTGATGCCGTGGTTGCGGCAGTATTTGATCAAGTCCATCATCAACTGGTAGTTGCTAATGCGGAAATCGCGGAACCGCCCCAGACCCGTGCGCGAGTCCATGAGGTAGTTCAACATCACCCAATCGGTCGGGTTTAAAACTTCATCTCGGCTGAACTGGGCCGAATCGGCTTTATCCACCGCATCCATCATCTCCACGGTGATATTGGGGAATGCCTTGGCCCCGCCGTAATAGTCATACACCACGCGCGCGGCGGATGGCGCCTGTGCTGAAATGATGTGATTGGGTCGCTCACCCGTGTTGCGAATCGTCTCCGACTCGTGGTGGTCAAACGCGATATGCGCAGCCGCCACATACGGCAGGTTCGTCGTGATATCGCGGGAAGTAATGTCAATCTTGCCATCCTGCATGTCCTTGGGGTGGACAAACTTGATGTCATCGATCAAATCCAGTTCATTGAGCAGCACGGCGCAAACCAGGCCATCAAAATCACTGCGGGTAACCAAACGGAATTTATTTGGGCTCATGGGTAACCTTTGTATGGAGATCAAAAAATGGGCTGATGCTTATAAACTGTGAATTCATGCAACTGTAAAAATCCGGTCCAACGCGGCAGCCAACTGCCCGACAGTACGGTCCACGTTATGCCATTTATCCAGGCCAAACAGGCCAACGCGAAAGGTCATGAAATCAGCGGGTTCATCACACTGCAGCGGCACGCCAGCAGCCGTTTGCAGCCCCTCGGCAAGAAACTTGCGGCTCGATTGAATCTCAGGGTCTTGCGTGTAACTAACCACAACGCCTGGCGCCTGAAAACCCAGCGCAGCGACGCTGGGTATCCCGCGACTCTCGAACAGTGCACGCACCTTGGTCCCCAGGTCGATCTGCTCGGCGCGCACCTTGTCGAACCCGTAAGCTTGCGTTTCCTTCATCACCTCGCGCAGACGCGTCAGCGCATCAGTCGGCATGGTCGCGTGGTAGGCATGGCTACCGTTCTCGTAGGCCTCCATGATCTGCAACCACTTTTTAAGATCGCAGGCAAAGCTGGTGCTGGTGGTGGTTTCAATAGCGGTGCGAGCGCGTTCACTGAGCATCACCATGGCACAGCAAGGCGAGCTGCTCCAGCCTTTTTGCGGCGCACTGATCAACACGTCAACACCCGTGTCAACCATATTCACCCACATGGCACCCGAGGCAATGCAGTCCAACACAAACAGCCCCCCTACCTCGTGCACAGCATCGGCCACAGCGCGCAAATAATCGTCCGGCAAGATCATGCCGCAAGCAGTTTCAACGTGGGGGGCAAAGACGACATCGGGCCGCTTCTCATGAATGGCCGCCACCACTTCTTCTATCGGCGCAGGAATCCAGGGTGATTGTTGGGTCGCATTCACGCGCCGCGCCTTGAGGACGGTGGATTCAGCGGCGATTTGCCCCATGTCCAAAATCTGTGTCCAACGGTAGCTGAACCAGCCATTGCGGATGATCAACACCTTTTTACCGCCGGCGAACTGACGGGCCACCGCCTCCATGCCAAAGGTGCCACTGCCGGGCACCAGTACAGCTGACTTGGCGTGGTAGACCTCTTTCAAAATGGAAGAAATATCCTTCATCACCCCCTGAAAATTTTTGGACATGTGATTGAGTGCCCGATCGGTGTAAACCACTGAAAATTCAAGCAAACCGTCGGGATCGACAAGGGGCAAAAGGCCAGACATGGATTTCTCCTGATTAGATGAGATGAAACTGAAATGAAAAGTCAGGCATATGGCCTGTTACTTCTTCATCTTCCCGAGCTTAAAACTCCCCCCTGGGCCAACAATGATGCAAGCGCTTTCAAGTAATTTCTTGATGGCAGCCGTCATTGATCCAAGGGGAATTCCTGTTTTCTGAGACGCCACGGTTTGGCTAACAACAGAGAAATCATTGGCATTGAGCTCGCCTTCAAAATAGGCAAGCAATTTGGCAGCGTTTCCGCTGATCGGGGAACTATTTTTAGCAACAACCGCGGACTTCACGACCTTTTTTTGGGCTTTAACCACCACGTCGGTAGGTGTCATGTCATTTTGATTGACCACGGGTTCAACTACCGGACTTGCTGGTGCAGCCAATGCAGCAACTTCAACGACAAGTGGCTGGTCATCAGCAGACAACTCTGCTGCAACGTAGTACACTTTTTTCAGCTCTTCTTCTATACCCGCAAGCGTCTGAGAAAGTCGCGCAACCACCTTCCAGTTTTCAAACATATTGTCATTGCCCAGGTGGTACGGATTCGACATCATGGCAGCATGAACACGTTGGGCGTATTCTTTAACCGCATTTTTAAGTTCAAGATCAGCTTCATAGACCGCTGCGCCCGCTTTTTGAATAACAGACAGTGTTTCACTGGAAAGTGACATGGGTAACATCCTCTTTAGAAATTGAAATATTAGACTGAAGTATCTCACCGTCGCCGCTGACGAATATCGATGCTAGAACGTCGTCGACTTTACACACCTTGCTTTTTAGCGCCAAATCATGAAAACAATTTTTTTCTCGCCTGTCATCTTTGCTGCAGTACTTGCTTTGACCGGATGCAACGAATCACCCGGCAATGGCAGTTCTACTACGTCGCAAAACACAGCGACTACAAAAGTTTCCATCGCCGCCATTCAAACTGAAGCCAAAGGTTTCACCGTAGGTTCGCCCATGAGTGCCCGCACGGTTTATGTTTTCTTTGATCCGCAGTGCCCCCATTGCGCAGACTTGTGGGAATCTGCCAAACCACTCAAGGCGCAGGCAAAATTTGTCTGGATTCCTGTAGGTCTGGTCAGCAAGGCGAGCACGGCACAAGGCGCCACATTGCTCGCCGCAGCAGACCCTGCTGCGGCCATGGAAGCACATGAAACCTCCATGCGCGCTCAGTCAGGCGGCATCTCCGCCGGAGGTGATATTGAAGCGCAACGAGCCGTAGTCGAAAAAACACCGCATTGATGACCCGTTTCGGATTCAGCTCGGTCCCGACCATTGTTGCCAAACACGCCCAGACCGGTGAACTGGTAACGCAAGAAGGTTCATCACCAACTGCGGCGCTAGCAAATTTGCTTGGGTTGCAAATGCCGATGAGTCAAACGGGCGAACTGGCGAAGTAATTTACTTCACCAGGCAAACCAACCTAACTTGGCCTTACTTCCAGCATGCCTCTACCGCCAGTTTCAGCGATGAATACTTGGTCGTGTTGTACGAGGCAAGCGATTTGAGGCCGGTGTTCGTCAGAGTGAAATTGCCGCATGCATCGTTTGCCATACTACCGGCTGAAACTCGCTTTGCAACCAAGGTGTACGTATTGGCAGCATAAGTTGAGTCAGTGGTGTTCAGGTCATACGCAGCAGTTCCTTCGCCGACCCTTGGAGATGTTCTAAAAGATTGTGCACCCAAAAGAGTTGCATCGCTCACTGCCACAGGTGGTGCTGCCGACGTTTCGTTATATTTGTAATGCTCACTGTAAAACCGCTCCATCCACTGCTGAGCTGCCAACAGCTGACTCTGCACATCGACTCGCCGCCCTCTGGCAATATATTCTTGGTAACTTGGCAAAGCTATTGCCGCGAGAATGCCGATGACAGCGACAACAATCATGACTTCAATCAGAGTAAAACCCTTAGTCGCGATGGCAGAAACATCCTGTTTAGTACTCATAGTAACTTTCATTGATCAGACCTCATTCCAGGAATTTCACGCCATTGGCGGCGCGATGGCACTAGAAATTGAGGTGATTCCTTGAGTTCCTTTGCGCCCAGCGTCGCCCAAGTTCCCGTCTTGCCTGTGACCTTCAAGGCGACCGTGCTTTTCTGATCCAGACTATTCTCACCAAACGCATAAACTAGAGTGGACACGCCGGCGATCATCACATTGACGGCACCCAATTGTCCCGTTGGCAAGCCCGTGAGGGGATCAAAACTGAAATTACTTGGTATCGGGGCAGGGTCACAGTAATTGGCTTGAGCCGAATTTGGCCTAACCGTCTTCCCTCTAACCTGCCCCCCTGCCAAAATCAGACTACTTAGCACCATGTCGTTGTTTAGAGTCGAAGTGGTCGCAACGGCCGGGAAATTGTGATAGTAACCATCCTCGTTGACGGGGTCAAATTGAACATTGCCACCAGTTTGGACATAAAGTTTGTTGTCACTGTCCCTGACTAAAGTAAATTTATGCATGGTGGTCAAGTCACTATTGGGCAGTACTCGCACAGGGGTGGTCCAGTTCGGTCGGTCATAGACCGTGATTACACGCTGAGTCTTTGAGGCATCCGGAAAATCGGAGGAACTGATGGCTCGCCCTGTACCAAAGTGAACCATGACGCCCCCAAAACTAGGCGTGCTCAGCACGGGCGACGTAGTTATAGCCAGACGGTCAGTGCCACTCTTTGCCTCAAACAGTGGTATTGGTGTGGTGCCCGATAAAAAAGCGGACTTCCAATTGGAGGTTGTTGCACTAGAAACATCAAACTTCCACACACGGCCCAAAAAGTCTGTGCCGTAGATCAAGTCGGCCTTGCCGTCGTTGTTCGTATCAACCCAGTTGGCTCCCATGAGGCCATTTGCACCTAGGGTGTCGGTTGGAATTTTGATGTAGTCGGTGCCAGCAGTCCAAGTGCCGCTGCTAGGACCATCTACAAAAAGCACATACAAATAGGCCCGACCAGCAGTAGAGCCGACCCCATTGGGAACCAAAATAGCATATTTGCCGTTATTCATGCGCACTATAGGAGTAGCTTGCTTGCTGATGGGGTGCTTCTGGTAGTCGCTAATGATGTAACCCAGATCGCTGTCGTCGTCAGAGCTAAACATCCACTTGTAAATACTGCTGGCGTTGCTCTCGGTCAGAGTCGAGGGTGTGGTTACGTCCAGTGCAAAAACCGCCCTGCCACCCCGCCCCAGACTACTGAATAAATACGTTTTCCAGAGAGCAGATGTGCTGCTACCTACCAGCACATCGCCGGTAAAGGGGCTACCATCCACGCCCGAAATAATGGTAGACCCCTGCGACAAGCTTCGCAGTTGACCGACCATCGGCGATGGAATGTATGACATCACTGGCGCACCGGTATCAGCCTTAAAACCATGCAACATGCCGTCATTGGAGCCCACCCACAGCAGCGGATCGCGTGATTTTTGAGCAGTAATGAAACTGGCATAGCTGGGTGCCCCCGTTGGCAAAACACCTAGTTGTTCTGCAACAGGGGGCGACTGTAACCAAGGGGTCGAATTTATCACCATGCCCATGACGTTGCTATCTGTAGCATTAACATCACCCTTGCGCTTGCGCCAGATTCCAGTCGGTATCTCTTGGGTGCGGTCACCTCGTAGATAGTTGATGAGTTGGTTACCTTGCGTGGACGTTAGCGCACCAGTGCCGGTGCCGAGCAAGGCAGTAGTAAAGGCTGTTGTGAAAGCGGTGCCGGTTTGCCAGGCCACGCCGGTATTGCCATCATTGGTCATAACCACCCGTGAAGCTGCCGCTACTGCGGTCAGTTTTACCCCGGCATCCCACTCTGCTGTATCAGAAAACTGACCCGAGCTGAGCAGCTTTTTGGCCTCGATGGTGCCGTAAAACTCGTCCTTGTTAAAATTCGCGATGTATTTGTAACTATTTTGTTCAATCGATGTACTAGAAGTTGCTGGCGATGAATTGCTTTTTCCAATAATATTGGACAGTGCCTTGCGCAACTGTTCTTCCAACTGATCCGGGCGTCGGGCCAGGTAGTAGCCATCAGGAAAGCCATCGGCACCAAGCGTGCCATCGGCCTTGACCGCATCCCAAGAGGCAACATCCGTTGGCAGTGCAACCTCGGTAAAAGTACCGGCATTGGCACCAGTCGTTATTGGTGTACTGGAGGTGAAGTTGCCGTATTTGGCGGCATACCACAGTGGGTCTTTCATAATGGCATTTTCTGCGCCTACCATTTTGAACCGCATCTGAATCTGGAAATCCTTGTTTTGGACGTTGCAGTAGTCGTTGTCCATGTGAATTTTGCAAGCCCCACCAGCATTGGTAACCGCATTATCAATACTGCCCGTCTTATCCGATGAGCTGCTGTATTGCCAGTTCTTAATACCCAAATGTGTGGAGCTTCCAGAATTAGTCAATGAACGATAGTTGGAATAGTCCCCCGTCTGGTTGCCACAAAGATAATACCCTTGGCTGCTATTGACGCTGGGAATGGATGTTGCGTTGCCACTGGCAGGGTTGTAGTGCTGGTGGGTAAGATATCGGCCATTCCCATCTTTGGGTACACCGCCGATATTCTTGGTAACACCAATAATGCTAAAGCCATGGGTGCCGGCCTTACCGCCACAATTGTTGGGTACATCGGTTGTCACTATCACATCGTAGGTTGCAGGCGATGTACTAGTGTCTTTAACGATGTCGTAGCGCAGAAAGCCGGTCAAGTCCATGTCATAGTCACCACCCATCAGGGCGTCATTCCATGTCACGATAAAGGCACCATAGGTGGCACTCGAACTTATTGATACAAAGGTGAGCCCAGCCCCGATATCGCCGCTCCATAAGCTCTCGGGCGTGATGTAAACAAATTTTTGCGGGTCGGTTTCGGGAATAGGTATGTCAATGCGAGCAGCCCCGCCGGAGAGGGAGGCTGTCAGGGTTTTTACTTTCAAGGCATCTTGTATATATTTCAAGTCCAGCGGTTCAGTGGTCAACGTGCGGATTTTCGAGGTATTGGCGTAAAGGGCCGCACCCGCCACTTTGTACGTTCCCATCATGGCTGGCGCATCCGGGCAAACACCATTGACCGTAGAAAGGGTTCCAATGATTTTCCCCGAGCACGAGTCGCCTTGGGTTGTTGCTGATGTTACCGACCCCACTGAACGCAGCGCACCGTTTAGCCCTTCAGCTACACCAATTTTGTCGGTGTATGCGGAGATGGACCCCACACTTCGGTTTGGCAAGGACGCAAAAGCGGTGTCCGAGATATTGTCAAAACTTAATGCGCTACTTGACAGCGCGAGCGCATACATTCGTCTGCACACTGCATTCCCGTACTTGGATTTGCGGTCGGTGTTGGCATTGGAAAGCGGGTCAGACCAGGCTACTGTTGGTAAACCTACGGAAGTATCATTGGTTGTGGTGGTGGGATTGCTGGGTGTAGGGGTTGTACCGTTGTAGGCGTAGTATTGCAGCGCCTGTACCAGCATTTCGCCAAGCGGATTGCCCCAGGCTGGAAGCGTGCCATCGGTCAGCGGGGTACTTTGGGTGGGGCCGTAAAAGTCTGCGCTGGTTCGCCCATAAAGCAAGAAACTGTCAAAAGTTTTGATGGCACCAACGCCTGTCGCCCGGCCATCTGGAGCGGCAAGATTGGCCAGGCAACCAGACGACGGACTATGGCAAAACACGCCCGTTGTGGCATTTATTTCGTCCGCAAAATCTCCCATGTTCTTGCGTAGCGCACCGCCGGTGACATTTTTATCATAGCTGCCGCCGATCACGCCAAACTCAGCGCGGGCTGCGACCGTGTTATCAAATGAAAACCCAAATTCCTGGAACAGCCCATAGGGCTTATAGTTGGTTGTCGAGCTGGGTGGGTAGGCTTGGCAGCGCTCTTCGCCTATCCAGTTCGCATCGCATGCCTTGACACGCATGTTAAAAGTGGGGCCGTTGGAACCATATTTTGCGCCGTCGGTGACGCTTGATGGCATCCCCCCTGCTTCGTGATACACCGCACCGCCACCGTACACCATACCGGCATTCGTGGCGCCTGTGCCATTGGGCCCCTTGTAATAGCGCGCCAGCTTATCTGAAAATTTAGCATTAGAGGGTGGTGCGGGGCTGTCATTCGAATACCTACATACCTGGATTTCCACCGTATTCCAAAATCGGTAATTTCCTTTCACCACTTTCATGATGGGAGTGCCCCCGCTCGGACTTTCGTCAGTGCCGGTCTGGCACATAGTTAACCCGGCGTAGACATTGGCATTGCTGCCAGTCGTCTTGGTGAGTGCAGTTGTTGTATACGGGGTGTAGTCGCGGATGTCGTTTCCGCCATAATATTTGGTGAACGAGTGCGCATCCCAATTGAGCCCTGCACGCTCCAGCACGGTCAACGTCCCGGTGTCGGTACTGCGTTTGCCACCGTACAACATTTTGCGCACAACATCCATACGCATCGTGCTTGCCCAATTAAGGAAATTACCACTCCAATAGGACTGCGTCGATGTGCAGGTGTACCGCTTTTGGGTTTGCGTCGTGCTCACGCCATTCAAAAGTCCTGTTACCGAGGTATCTACCAATATGGCATTGGCAGCGGGATTAAAGCGACCATCAGTAGTGCTGTAGTCATAGCACTTGGTCGGATCGAAATAACCGTAGTATTTAAAAGTCGGTTTGAAGCCGGTGTCGAGTTCACCATACCCCAGCTCGCCGGGCGAATCGAGGTCTTCATAATCTGTGTAAATGGGACCAAACAGCGTATGGTCTTTGGAAGCCGCTAGCATCAGCATGGGCTTGGCCCCAGATGAAGAAGAAATATTGGGGGGGACTGCCGGATACACCGTCGTCGATGTTAAAGGTGGTGCTGCGAATACGGTCATCGAAACCGATGCAGCAACTGCTAGTGCTGCCGTCTTAAATAACTCAGGCAGGTACTTAAAGGTGTTCATGGTGAACTCCAAAGATAAAACAAAAACAACTAACCCACGCAACCACTGAGCCCGTCAGGAGGCTGAAGGCTTGACGATGCTGAAATACGATTGCATCATGACTTCAGAGTTTGAAGATGGGCCAAACCCTCGCGCCGTGATGCGAAACAAGTAGCAGGCCATTAGGGGTGAGGTCACTGCAGCTGCGTTGATCTGGTCTGCCGCAGCCAACGCAGCAGCAACACCTATCATTGGCGTAGCGCATTGAAAACCTTTGCCAATCAGCGCTGTGTCCTGGCTGGGGTCGCCCAGGTATTCGATCAGGTAGTCTGGCTGCTTCGATACGCCGATCAGCGGAGCCACACCTGTGTAACGACCTAAGGGCACCGGACCGGCATAATCAGCACAGGCGCTGCCTGAAGGGGTCCAGAGGCCACCCTTTGAAATCGGCCACCAGGGCTCGCCAGGCTTGGAACCAGATGCAACAGTTATATCTGGATCATCCCAAGCCACACCATAACGTGCCACAGGCACCCAGCACTGACCACCAAGACAAGCGGCAGTGAACTCATCCGCACTAACGACACGGTCATGGGTACGAAAGACAGAACCTGCTCGGGTGCAGGCCGGGGTAGTTGGCGCGGGAACTGCTGGGTCAGGGTAAAGGTCACGTTCCCCATCGCGTAGCGCTGCCTCGGCAGCCTGTCGAGCAATCTGGTATTCGGTCTCGTTGCGGGCCTGTCGTTCACCCATGGTGGCGTTGCGCGAGGCAAAAATCGCGATGGCAGACAAGGCCAGCATGAATATAAGCACAACGATCAGCGCCACCCCCGATTGCTTAGGTCGCGCCAATGTGCTTTTTGTAATGTTGGTCATGGCTTATGGCACGTTGAGCAATTGGCTATTATTTTTCATAGCAAAAACTTGAGTAAAGATACGGCGCTCGACTCCATCGGTAAAGGATTTGTCAGCACCGTCACAGTCCTTAATCGTGTAGGAAGTGGAACCCTGCAATTTTGCAGATCGCATTGATCTCGCCATCAAACAAACGCGCACGGAAACCACGTTAGGCCAATCTGCGGCTGCAACAGCATCGGCACGCTGAAACGTCGATGGAGCATCGGCGCTTGCCCGAACCAAATAGTAAAACCGTAACTGATCAATGCCGACCACCATCGGGGAATACGCATCTGCGGCCGGATTCACACCATTGCCATTGCATGCCAAGCTGAAAGTATTAATGACTTGCTCTTCCACTTTCATGGTGGTTGGCTGCAAGGTATAGCGATTTGACACAAACAAGGGACGCGCCGGAGTCAGCGCAACAGTGGTCGCGTTCTTTCGAGATGCATTGACCGAATCATTTGCCGAGTCTTGACGTAGGCAATCTGCTCGGTTACCAATATCCAAACCATATGAATCGTTTGAGTAGCTATTGAGCACCAGCGTATCGGCATCCACTGTGTTGTCAGTATGGGCGGCACAGCCAACGGAATCTGTGTCTGGCGCTGGTTTGTAAGTCTGCGCCTTGCATCCAAATATCGGTGAGTTGTAGGCTGCTGGAATGGTGCCTAACTTTATCGGATTGGTATAGGTTTCTATAGTAACGGCGGCCACTGCAGTTGAGCCAGCCACACGAATGGATGGATAAAACCCGGCATTCTCAATGTCGCGCCCCAGCACATCCAAGGCGTAATGGGCAGTTTCGGTGGCAAAGGATTTCTCAAACAAGGCGCGTTGCGTTTGGCTGGTATTCAAATACACGTAGGCTGCACCCGCCACAATAACCATGCTGATGGCCAATGCAACCAATAGCTCCACCAAGCTGAAGCCATGCAGTGCCGCTTTAGGCCTGTGAGCAATCAATAACTGAGCACGTGTCTTCATGGCCTAGAGAATGAAAGTGAAATTGAGACAACGCACCCCTGGGGTGGTACTCACAGCCGCCACGGTTGGGCAACAGGTGTGCAACTGAACACTGGACATGGTGGATGCATCGCATTCAACGCTTTGTTTTAAGGCACTGGCATCCGTCGTAGTGGGATTCAAACTATCTTTGTCGAACCAGAGAAAAGTCGTTGTGAACCCATTTGCACCACCACCATCGATAAGCAAACTGCCATTAGGGATTGCGGTGCGCACCGCGGTGCGCATGACCCAAAGGTCATCTGCGGCCCTGTCTGCAGCAGTGCAAGCTGGCAAAGCTGCAGCCATGCCGCTGCAGTCCGGGACAATGCCCCTTGTTAGAATGGCAGCTTGCTGTGTTGCCCAGGAATCCGTGAACAAGTAGGCCGCTGCTTGGGTGGGGTTGCTCCTGACCCGATTTGTCAAATCGTTATACAGCAAAGTTAGCTTTGAACGACCTTCAACGCCAAGCTGGTAACGTGTCGTTGCCCCTAGCAAGCCGGCGATTCCCAACAACGTAAATGACAAAAGAAGAATAGCGACCAAAACTTCAATCAATGTTGAGCCATTGGCAGGCCGAACTGATGATACAAATGCACGCGCATGGCGCATCTGTGGTTTTTTTTGCGTCATGAACATAATGCTGCATACCCCAAAGTTTTGATGCGCCCAGCAAAGTCTAGGCAAAAAGTCCGATTGATTCCGTCGCTGGGAGAGACTCCTGTATCCAGCAAATTGAAACTTGCACCAGTTGAAGACCGAGTGTTTCCACGCGCACCGAAAGTAATTGACCGTGTGCCCGAGCTGCCTCTGCCATTCTGCAGAGAATAGCGCGGCCCGGATGTATCACGCACAAGTACGACAGTTTCAAGTGGACTGGCGCCTGTTTTTGGATTAGCAGTTGTGATGCTTGTATCGCAGCTTGGATTCAAAAACACAATCCAGCCGACGCCCCACTCGTCGCCACTGACGGTGCATTTCGGCGGCGAAAGACTGGCCTTCGATGACATGCACATCGTCACACACATATTGCGGTTGATGGCTTCTGATCGTGCCTGCTGCATTGCCAATGTGAAATCGGCACTAATACCCCGCATGACACTTCTTGAAACAAAGATTCCAAGCGCTGGAGCCGCAAAAGTCGTAATGATGGCCAATATAGCAATCGTTACCATCAACTCTATCAACGTAAAGCCGTTGTGCAATTTTGTTTTAGCGCGCATGCAGCTGATTATCCGACAACAAGATTTCGACAAATACCCACTTATCAGGCGGACGCTACCACTTATCCAAATTTGTAGGCTGAATTCTCCAGCCCTATTGTTTGTTTAACCACATCAGTTAAACAAACTACATTGATAAGCGTGACTCATAAAATATCAAAAACGTCAGAAATTGCTGGCATGCCGTACCGAAAAATCACCGTAAAAGCAACCCGAATCATTCATGACTAAGTCCACCTTCTTCATAAATCAAGCCTTGGCGAAAGCCTCGCAGAGTTTGTTACTTACCGCCCCGAATCCCCGAGTCGGTTGCTTCATCACCAGCCCAGACGGTCAACCGCTCGGCCAAGGTCACACCCAACGCGCCGGTAGTCCACATGCTGAAATCATGGCCCTGCGCGATGCAGCAGTGCAAAACCACAACGTGTCAGGTGCCACGGCCTACGTCACCCTTGAGCCCTGTTCGCACCATGGCCGCACTGGGCCCTGCTGCGACGCCTTGATTGCAGCCGGCATTAAAAAGGTAGTTGGTTCTATCACCGACCCTAACCCGCTCGTATCTGGGCAGGGCTTTGAGCGCCTGCGCGCAGCAGGCATTGAAGTTATTGTGGGTCCAGGTGCAGAGGAATCTCGCGAACTCAACATCGGCTACTTCAGCCGCATGATCCGTAAAACTCCGTGGGTTCGCATGAAAATTGCGGCATCGCTGGACGGAAAAACAGCCCTAAGCAATGGCACGAGCCAGTGGATTACATCCTCAGAAGCCCGAACCGATGGTCATGCCTGGCGCGCCCGTGCTTGTGCAGTACTCACTGGCATTGGCACCGTGCTGGCAGACAACCCACGATTGGATGTGCGACTGGTGGACACTCCGCGTCAGCCCCACTTGGTGGTCGTGGACAGTCGGCTGGAGACACCGCCAGTCGCTCTTATTTTCATAGCTACTCGCGCAGTGTTTATCTATGCTGCAGTCCAAAATGATGAAAAGAAAGCCGCACTGGAAGCACGCGGTGCAACCGTCATTTACCTGCCCGGCCAAGACCCGGGAACCGAAAACAAAGTTGACTTGAAAGCCATGTTGCAAGACCTGGCCCGGCGCGAAATCAACGAACTGCACGTTGAAGCCGGTCACAAGCTTAACGGGTCGCTGATTCGAGAGGGCTTGGTGGATGAATTTTTGGTTTATCTGGCCCCCAAGTTGATCGGTCAAGGCTGTGACATGGCCAGTTTCGGCCCTTTGTCTGAATTGACGCAAGCCGTTCCCCTGGTGTTCAAGTCTACTGACAAGCTCGGCCCTGACCTGCGCATCGTGGCCCGAATTCCAGGCCGAGATGAGTTTTAAACGATAAGTTTTAAGGCGCTTTTCATCCAAAGGCATTTTCCCTGCGAAAATACCGGCATGTTTACAGGAATCATCACAGGCGTGGGGCGCATCGTCGCTGTTCACGCATCCGGCAGCTCTTCAACTTACGGCAAGCGCCTCACCATTGAGTGTCCGCCCGCTTTTCTCGACGACGTCGGGCTAGGCGACAGCATCGCACTCAATGGCGCCTGCATGACAGTGACCACGCTAGACACTGGGCAACGCCAATTCTGCATTGACATCTCTGCTGAATCACTGGACAAAACGGCTGCACTGGCGCAAATAGGCTCCATCAATCTGGAAAAGGCCTTGCGCGCCAATGACCGGCTAGGTGGTCACATGGTGTCAGGTCATGTTGATGGCATCGGTACAGTCACCCACTTTGAACAAGTGGGTGAGAGTTGGGAGTTGCGCGTACTTGCCCCTAAAGCGTTAGCCAAATATCTTGCCTACAAAGGGTCAATCACGGTCAATGGCGTTAGTTTGACCGTGAACAAAATCCAGGATACTGAGATTGGTTGCGAAATGAGCATCAACCTGATTCCTCATACGGTTCAAAATACGGCGCTTGGAACACTAAAAACCGGTTTTGCTGTCAATTTGGAAATCGATTTGATCGCGCGCTATGTTGAGCGGATGCTCAACACTGACCCACAACAATAAGCCATCCACTTTGCGCGTTCAGCTTGGTCCGTTTGCGGCCAGCTTCCCACCCATTTCTTGAAAGACATACGCATGACCGCCCCCTCCCCCGTGGCAATTTCCCCAGTCGAAGATATCGTTGCTGACATGCGCGCCGGACGCATGGTGATTTTGGTTGACGAAGAAGACCGTGAAAACGAAGGCGATTTGGTCCTGGCTGCTGACCATGTCACCGCCGAAGCCATTAATTTCATGGCCCGTTTTGGTCGTGGCCTGATTTGCCTGACTCTCACCCGTGAGCGCTGCGAACGCCTCAACTTGCCACCCATGACGGCAGTCAACGGTGACAAAAAAGGCACAGCTTTCACCGTATCAATCGAAGCCGCTGAAGGGGTCACCACCGGCATTTCAGCCGCCGACCGTGCACGTACCATTCAAGCCGCCGTGGCAAAAAATGCCCTGGCTGGCGACCTGGTGCAACCCGGCCACATCTTTCCCTTGCAGGCTGTTGAAGGCGGCGTGCTGATGCGGGCAGGCCATACCGAAGCCGGTTGTGACCTGGCTGCCATGGCCGGTTGCTCTCCAGCGTCAGTCATTTGCGAAATCATGAAAGACGACGGCACCATGGCTCGTCTGCCTGATTTGCAACTGTTTGCTGCAGAACATGGACTCAAAATCGGCACGATTGCCGATTTAATCGAGCATCGCAGCCGAGTCGAATCCTTGGTTGAGAAAAAAGGCACCCGCACACTCAACACCGCATTTGGTGAGTTCACCCTTCACGCCTTCAAAGACAAGACAACCCATGGTGTGCATCTGGCGCTGGTCAAAGGCCAATGGGGGCCCACTGACACAGTGATGGCTCGCGTGCATGAGCCATTGTCGGTATTGGATGCGCTGGAAGTTGGGCGTGCCATGCACTCTTGGAGTCTGGATGCCAGCTTGGCACGCATTGCATCCGAAGGTCAAGGGGTTGTCGTCCTGCTCAATTGTGGTGAAAGTGCAGAGCAATTGCTCTCGCAATTTGATGGCACAGCCCGTTCCAGTCATGGCCCTGAACGCGGACGCATGGACTTGCGCAGCTATGGCATTGGAGCGCAGATATTGCGCGAATGCGGCGTTCATAAAATGAACCTTATGGGCAACCCGCGGCGCATGCCCAGCATGGCTGGCTACGGGCTGGAAATTGCCGGTTATATCACCAAGTAACTTCACAAGGAATGATCATGTTTGGTGCAGACAAAGGAACGCTCGACTCCAGCAATAGCCTTCTAAATGGCAAAAAACTCAGCATTGGCATCGTTCAAGCCCGCTTCAATGCGCCCATTACCAATACTTTGGCACAGGCGTGCAAGGATGAATTGATTGCACTAGGCGTACTGGAAAAAAATATCGACTTAGTTCTGGTGCCTGGTGCTTTGGAGGTCCCTGTGGCCTTGATGGCCATGGCTGAGAAACTGAAATACGACGCACTGGTGGCGTTAGGCTGCATTATTCGCGGCGAGACCTATCATTTTGAACTGGTTGCCAATGAATCAGGCGCTGGCGTCAGCCGCGTTGCGCTGGACTACCAATTACCGATCGCCAACGCAATTCTCACCACCGAGAATCTAGAACAAGCCATTGCACGACAATCGGAAAAAGGGCGCGATGCGGCCCGTGTTGCCGTTGAAATGGCCAACCTGCTGGAAACAATCTAATGAATGACTTGAAACCAAAGCCCGCGGGCAACCGCCCTCCCCGCCAGTCCCGCACCGGACTGACCAGCACGGGCGCACGCAAGGCAGGCAGCAAGTCAGAACGTTCGCGTTCACGCGAGTTCGCCTTGCAAGCGCTCTATCAGACCTTGGTCGGTAAAAACGAAGTCAACGACATCGACGCTTTTACGCGTGACCTGGCTGGATTTTCAAAATCTGACTCGGTTCATTTTGATGCACTGCTGCATGGTTGCACTGAGCAAGCTGCCACACTGGACAATTTGATAATGCCCCTGCTGGACCGCCCTTTCGCAGAAATTTCGCCCGTCGAACATGCGGTTCTGTGGATTGGCGCATACGAGCTCACCCACTGTCTGGATGTACCTTGGCGCGTCGTGCTCAATGAATGTGTGGAACTCGCCAAAGAATTTGGCGGCACAGACGGTCATAAGTACGTTAACGCCATCCTCAACGGACTGGCCCCGACTCTGCGCACCGCAGAAGTCAATGCAGACAGGGGCAATGCCCGTTCATGAGACTGTCTGGCCGTGCGCAACGGATTGAGCCTTTTTATGTGATGGAGGTCGCTAAAGCGGCGTCCACACTGGCAGCTCAAGTGGCACACACAGAGACGCCCATGGTCTTTCTGAATATTGGCGAACCTGACTTTACCGCCCCGCCACTGGTCCAGGAGGCTGCCTGCAAAGCCATCCATGACGGATTAACGCATTACACCCAGGCCACCGGCATGCTGGCCTTGCGCGAGCGCATCAGTGATTGGTATTGGCAGCGCTTTGGTGCCACCGTCCCGGCAAGTCGAATTGTGATCACGGCGGGTGCCTCCGCTGCGCTGCAACTGGCTTGCCTGGCGCTGATTGAGTCGGGTGATGAAATCCTCATGCCCGACCCCAGTTACCCGTGTAACCGTCACTTTGTGAGCGCGGCAGATGGCTCCGCAATATTAATCCCGACCACACCTGCAGAGCGTTTTCAGCTCTGTGCAGACAAGGTTCAATCGGCCTGGGGAGATAAAACCCGTGGGGTTTTATTGGCTTCTCCGTCCAACCCGACCGGCACGTCCATCCACCCCCATGAGCTGCGCCGCATTCATGAGGTGGTCAGCAGCAAAGGTGGTATCACACTGGTTGATGAAATCTACCTCGGCCTGAGCTTTGACGAGCAATATGGTCAGACGGCTCTAGCCCTGGATGAGGACATCGTCAGCATCAACAGTTTCAGCAAATATTTCAATATGACGGGCTGGCGACTGGGATGGATGGTGGTGCCAGAACGGATCGTTCCGGTCGTCGAGCGTCTGGCGCAAAACCTGTTTATTTGCCCCAGCACCGTTTCCCAATACGCAGCACTAGCCTGCTTCGAAACTGAAAGCATTGCCGAATACGAACGCCGGCGTGCTGAGTTCAAAGCCCGGCGCGATTACTTCATCCCCGCACTCAACGCCTTGGGCTTGAGCGTTCCCGTGATGCCCGACGGGGCTTTTTATGCTTGGGCTGACTGCTCGACAGCCTGCCAAAAACTGGGCGTCAAAGACAGCTGGGATCTGGCCTTTGAAATCATGCGTAAAGCCCATGTAGCCGTCACTCCGGGCCGTGATTTCGGCATGGCTGGCACGCAAAATTTCATCCGGTTTTCAACAGCCAGTTCCATGTCGCAACTTAAAGAGGCCATCGAACGCCTGAAAGCGCTGCTGGCATGACAAACAGTGTGGCGACCAAACCTGACTTTTATTGGTCCGTGCGCGTGTACTGGGAAGACACCGATGCCGGTGGCATCGTGTTTTACGCCAACTACCTGAAGTTTTTTGAGCGTGCCCGCACAGAATGGTTACGCTCCCGTGGCATCGAGCAGCGCTTAACCTGCGTGAGCACAGGCGGCATGTTTGTGGTGAGCGAAGCCAAGGTCCGTTATTTACGCCCTGCCCGTCTGGATGACGCGTTACTTGTGACCTCAAGGCCGGTCATCACCGGCCAGGCATCCATGACAATTGCCCAGCAAATATTTTTGAAAACGCCCTCGGAACCTGTTTTATTGTGTGATGGCACCATCCGCGCTGGATGGGTCAATACCCAGACCTATAAACCAGAAAAAATTCCGTCATTTATTCTGGAAGCCCTTCTATGAACCAAGACCTCTCCATCCTGCACATGGTGCTCAACGCCAGCCTGGTTGTTCAGCTGGTGATGCTGCTGCTGGTGCTGATCTCTGTATCGAGCTGGGCAGCTATTTTTCGCAAACTGTTCTCCTTGAATCGGGTGAAGTTACTCAACGACACCTTCGAGCGCGAGTTTTGGTCGGGAACCAGTCTGAATGACCTGTTTGCCGCTGCCGCCCAAAACGCCCACATTTCCGGCCCGATGGAGCGCATTTTTGCCAGCGGCATGCGCGAATATCAAAAGTTGCGCGAGAAACGCATCATCGACCCAAGCACCCTGATGGATGGCGCCCGCCGTGCCATGCGCGCCAGTTTTCAGCGCGAAATGGACGTCATAGAAGTTAACCTGTCTTTCCTGGCCTCTGTCGGATCGGTATCACCTTACGTCGGCCTGTTTGGCACCGTGTGGGGCATCATGCACTCCTTTACCGGACTGGCCTCCTTGCAGCAAGTCACACTTGCCACAGTGGCACCCGGCATTGCCGAAGCACTGGTATCCACCGCCATCGGCCTGTTTGCGGCCATTCCGGCTGTTGTGGCCTATAACCGGTTTGCCCGCGACATTGACCGCACAGCTATCCGTCTGGAGACCTTCATCGAAGAGTTCTCCAACATCCTGCAGCGCAATATCGGCGCGCAATCGGCCTCCGGCAAATAACAGGAGCATCACCATGCCTGCTTTGGTAAGCCGTGGACGCGGACGCCGCACCATCAACGAAATCAATATGGTGCCGTTCATCGACGTGATGCTGGTGCTACTGATCATCTTCATGGTCACGGCCCCGCTCATCTCACCCAGCATGATCGATTTGCCCAGCGTGGGCAAGGCCAAAAAGCAGCCCGACCAAGTCGTTCAGATCGTCATTGGCAAAGACGATACCATCGAGATGAAAGTGAAGGACAAAACCACTTCACTTGGCCTGAAGGAGGTGGCCAGCGCCGTCAAACAGGCCCAGACAGGTGAAACCAATTCCGCCGTTGTCATCAGCGCTGACAAAAACATCAAGTACGAAACGGTGGTCAAAGTCATGGACACACTGCAGCGCGCAGGTGTGCAGCGCGTTGGTTTGTCGGTGCAACTGGCTAATTAAGGACATTGCGTGGCAACCGCAACAGATCGCCTTGAATTTGCGCCGCCTCCCACACCGGGCTTTTTCCGGTCGCTGGGACTGGCCGTGCTGGCCCACTGTTTTCTGGTGGCCGCACTGACTTGGGGTGTGCAATGGAAACGCGACGCGGTGACCATCTCAGCTGAAGCCGAACTGTGGTCAGCGGTGCCGCAAGAGGCTGCACCACCGCTGCTTGAAGTGCCGCCTGAGCCTGCGGCACCTCCGGTCGAAGAGCCTGCCCCTCAGCCCCAGCCGGTGCCTGTTGCGCCCCCGATCGTCGACAAGCCCGAACTGCCTAAAGTAGACATTGCCTTGGAACAGGAAAAACTGCGCCTTAAAAAAGAGAAACTGAAGGCTCAGGAAAAGGAAAAGTTGCTGGAAAGGCAGCGTCTTGAGAAACAGCGCCTGGAGAAGCTGCAAGAAGAAAAATTGAAGCAGGAAAAGTTGCTGCTAGAAAAAAAACGACTTGAAGACAAGCGCCTGAAAGATAAGCGGGAGCAAGAAAAACTCGACAAAGAGAAAAAAACGCTGGAAGACAAGAAAAAATTAGCCCAGGACAGCAAACGCAAAGAAACTTTGCAAGACCAGCTGGACGCAAAAAAAGTAGAAGCCATGCGCAACGAAAACATGAAACGCATGGCAGGATTGGCAGGCGGCACTGGCTCGGCGAACAGCCAAGGCACAGCCCTTCACTCTTCCGGTCCATCAGCGGGCTACGGCGGTCGGATTCGCGCCCGCATCAAACCCAATATCGTGTTTACCGATGAAATTGTTGGCAATCCGCAGGCAGAAGTGGAGGTCCGGACGTCACCTGATGGCACCATCATCGGCCGCACACTGACCAAACCCAGCGGCAACAAATCCTGGGACGATGCCGTCCTGAAAGCGATCGACAAAACCGAAGTGCTGCCACGCGATGTGGATGGCCGGGTGCCGCCATCGCTGATCATTAGCTTCAGACCCAGAGACTAAACGCGTCAATCGCTATTTTATTTATAGCTACTCACGCACGCCATATATGGGCTAGAGCCCTATTTCACTCATAAACCATCTCAGCCTGACCCTGATCGGCCTGCACCCGCCAGGCAGCCAGGGCTTCGTTGGTCGGGAAAAATTTGCACGATTCACCTAGTTGCAATTCAGCTGTGGCGGCATCCGCCTCGCCTTTGACTGACACCGCCAAGCGCACCGCCAAACCGCGAACCAACTCCCCCTGCTCAGAATCCTCGCGCTGAACCGGAAACTCCTTGATCATGCGTGCCACATCAGGCACTTTGCCCCTCGCATCCGAATTGACGGCCACCCGCAAATGTTTGCCAAACCGGCAACGTGCCTGATCCAGATCCCATACTTGCGTCACGGTCAGCTGCGTGCCGCCTGAAAAACGGTCTGGCTGCTGCTTGCCCATGACAATGACCAGTTCGTCGTCTTTGAGCAGATTCTTATAAGCGTTGATCAGGTTTTCATCAGCTCGGGCCTCGATGATGCCGGTTTTGTCGTCGAGTTTGAACAAGGCCAGCTTGCCGCGCTGGCCATTGATGACCCGGAAATCCGTGATGATGCCAGCCATTAACTGAGGCTCGCGGGTATCAATCAAGTCGTCAATCGCCCGCTTGGCAAAGCGGCGAACCTCCAGCACCACCTCGTCAAACAGGTGGCCTGACAAGTAGAAACCAACAGCCGTTTTTTCATACGTGAGCCGCTCTTTGATGCCCCACGGCATGACGTCCACCAGATCGGGCTCTTGCGTGCTGGAGCCGTGATCATCATCTCCGCCCATGTCAAACAAGCCACCTTGATTGGCATTGGCTGCTGCTGCCGCTCCAAAATCGAAGGCCCGCTCCACCGAGGCCAGCAGGCTGGCGCGGTTGAGTTGAATGGTGTCAAATGTGCCGGCCTTGATCAGTGCCTCCACCGTGCGCTTGTTAATGCGGCTGCGGTCCACCCGCTTGCAAAAATCAAACAAGCTCTTGAACGGGCCAGTGATATCGCCCGATGGTCCGGCTCCCCGGCCTTCGCGCGCCGCCACAATGGCTTCGATGGCTTGCTGGCCCGAGCCCTTGATGGCGCTCAGGCCATAACGAATCATCTTGTCGGAGATCGGCTCAAAACGGCTCACGCCCCGGTTCACATCTGGCGGTTCAAAGGTCAGCCCCATCTTCAGCGCGTCTTCAAACAAGACCTTGAGCTTGTCGGTGTCGTCCATTTCCACCGTCATATTGGCGCAGAAGAACTCGGCGGTGTAATGCACCTTGAGCCAGCCGGTGTGATAGGCCAAGAGCGAATAAGCGGCGGCGTGGGACTTGTTGAAGCCGTAACCGGCAAACTTCTCCATCAAGTCAAACACCTCGTCGGCCTTGGCCTCGTTGATGTCATTCTTGAGCGCACCATCGCGGAAGATCTGGCGGTGTTTGGCCATCTCGTCGGCGTCTTTTTTACCCATGGCGCGGCGCAGCATGTCGGCGCCGCCGAGTGAGTAACCGCCCAGAATCTGCGCGGTTTGCATCACCTGTTCCTGATAAACCATGATGCCGTAGGTCTCCGACAGCATATTGGCGACCAGCGGATGTGGATACTCCACCACTTCGCGCCCGTGTTTACGTGCCACAAAACTCGGGATCAGGTCCATTGGGCCAGGGCGGTACAAGGCGTTGAGCGCAATCAGGTCTTCAAGTCGGGTCGGTTTGGCGTCTTTCAGCATGCCCTGCATGCCGCGACTTTCAAACTGGAACACGGCTTCGGTTTTGCCATCACTGAACAGCTTGTAAACCCGCGCATCGTCCAGCGGCAGGTTTTCAAAGGCAAAGTTCTCCTGTCCCTTGTGGCGCTTGATGATGAACTCGCGCGCAATCTCCAGAATAGTGAGCGTGGCCAGACCCAAAAAGTCGAACTTCACCAAGCCAACCGCTTCCACGTCATTCTTGTCGTACTGACTCACCGCCGAGTCGCTGCCGGGCTGCTGGTACAGCGGGCAAAAATCGGTCAGCTTGCCCGGCGCAATCAGCACGCCCCCGGCGTGCATGCCGATGTTACGAGTCATGCCCTCCAGCTTACGGGCCAGCTCCAGCAGCAGCTTGACGTCTTCTTCCTTTTCCTCGCGTTCGGCCAGAATCGGCTCGGCCTCGCTGGCATACACCAGCTTGTCGTCTTTCTTTTTGTCGGCTGGAGGTAGTTGCAGGGTCACGGCCACGCCAGGCTTATTGGGGATGAGCTTGCTGATGCCGTCGCAAAAGGTGTAGCTCATGTCCAGCACACGCCCCACGTCGCGCACCACACCGCGCGCCGCCATGGTGCCGAAGGTCGCAATCTGGCTCACGGCGTCCTTGCCGTATTTGGCCTTGACGTAGTCGATCACCAGGTTGCGGTTGGTCTGGCAAAAGTCGATATCAAAGTCGGGCATGGATACCCGCTCGGGGTTCAAAAAACGTTCGAACAGCAGGTTGTAGCGCAGCGGGTCCAAATCGGTGATCTTCATCACATAGGCCACCAAAGACCCCGCGCCAGAGCCCCGGCCCGGCCCCACCGGACAGCCGTTGTTTTTGGCCCAGTTGATGAAATCGCCCACGATCAGGAAGTAGCCAGGAAACCCCATCTTCAAAATGGTGACCAACTCAAACTCCAGGCGCTCCAGGTAACGCGGCATTTGCGCCTCACGCTCGACCGGGTCCGGGTACAGATGCGCCATGCGCTCTTTCAAACCCTCGTGCGAGGCGTAGCGGAAATACTCCTCGGGCGACATGCGCACGCCATCGACCAGCGGCGTCGGAAACTCTGGCAACTGCGGCTTGCCCAGCACCAGGGTCAGACTGCAGCGCTTGGCAATCTCCAGCGTATTGGCAATCGCGGAAGGCAGGTCGGCAAACAACGCCTCCATTTGCGCGGCGGACTTGAAATACTGCTCCCGAGTGAACTTGCGCACGCGCTTGGCATTGCCCAGAATCTCACCATCGGCAATACACACGCGAGCCTCATGCGCCTCATAGTCGTCGGCCACCGTGAACTGCACCGGGTGCGTGGCCACCACCGGCAGCCCCATGCGAGCCGCCAGTTGCACGGTTGCAATCACATGAGCTTCATCATCGGCGCGACCGGCGCGTTGCAGTTCGAGATAAAAACGGTGGGGGAAAAGGCTGCCCAACTGCAAAGCGGCATCAAAGGCGCGTTCACTATCGCCCTGCACCAGAGCCTGCCCCACCGGACCCGCCTGCGCACCCGACAGCGCAATCAACCCCTCATTCAACTCGGTCAACCAGGCCACTGAAACCGATGCTTGCGGCTTGCTGCCCTGCTGTGTCCAGGCCCGCGCCAGCATTTCTGACAAATTAAGGTAACCCTGCTTGTTTTGCACCAGCAAAACCAGACGAGAGAGAACGCCAACGTCTTTGCCCAAACCTTCCAACCAGATTTCAGTGGCAATGATGGGTTTGACGCCTCGCTTGCGGGCTTCTTTGTAGAACTTGATGGCGCCAAACAGATTACTCAGGTCAGTAATCGCCAAAGCCGGTTGCCCGTCGCTGGCTGCTGACTTGACGATATCATCGATACGATTGGTGCCGTCAACGACGGAAAATTCAGTGTGAAGGCGCAGATGTACAAACATAGAATATTGTAATTTGTGAGGCAAACCGCCGCGTCAATTCATGCGCAAACTTTGTCAGCAACTGATCACAAAAAACGTCCGGGGAAAGATTTTGAAAATTTTAGTTGTCGATGACCATGCGCTAGTACGCGCAGGCTTGAGTCAAGTCCTCAAAGGACTGGATGAACAGGTTAACGTGCTTGAAGCACCCCATTGTGCTCGCGCTTTTGAATTGGCCGCACAGCACCCCGACCTCGATCTGGTGCTGCTGGACTACCACCTGCCTGATATGAATGGTTTGGAAGCATTAACCATTTTTGGCAAAAATCATCCCGAGTTGCCCATCGTCATGCTCTCTGGCTCGGTCAATCCCCAGATCATGCGCCAGGTATTGGCAAAAGGAGCTGCGGGCTTCCTGACCAAATCGGGCTTGAGCGACGAATTACTCACTGCGTTGCGCTTGGTGCTGGCAGGCGATGTGTATCTGTCGCCCGATTTACTGTCAACACCGGCTTATGCCAATGCGACTTCAACCCATACCGAAAATGCACCCGCTCTGCTCACGCCGCGTCAGGAAGAAGTGTTGTATTTGCTGTTGAATGGTCGATCCAACAAAGAAATTAGCCAGACTCTGGACCTCGCAGATGAAACAACCAAGAGTCATGTGACCGGAATTTTGCGAGCATTTGGTGTGCAAACCCGGATTCAGGCCGTTCTGGCGGCCCCTCGTTTCGGCTATGTCAAATCAGACTCATCGGTCTAAATGTCTGCTGCCAAGCGACGCACCAAGGTGCGCAATTTGGCAGGACGCACGGGCTTATGCAGCAAAGTCAAACCAGCTTCTTTGGCAGCCTGAATAAAACCGGGGTCTGAGTCACCGCTCATCAAACAAGCAGGTATTGGGCGACCTGACACATGGCGCAATTGTTGAATCACCTCAATTCCATTTATGCCATCCAGTAAACGATAGTCGCTTACGATGATATCGGGAATGAGACCCTGCTCCAGCAGAGTCTGTGCTGTCGAAAAACCATCGGCCCCCTGCGCCTCATATCCCCAAGAAGCCAGCAAACTGACCAGTCCTTCACGAGCCAGGGCATCGTCTTCAATCACCAAAACAACCAGCCCTTCAAGATCGCCCAAGGAGTCCACCAGAATCGGACTTCGAGTCTCCACAAAAGTCCCTGGAGGTAGCAGTGGGACTTCTATGCTGAACCGGGTTCCATGACCCAATTTTGAACATAGGTGCAGAGGGTGCCCCAACAACTGCGCTGTTCGCTCAACAATATTGAGCCCCAGACCCAAACCTTTGCCGCGGTTTCGAGCCGCATTGCCAACTTGATAAAACTCCTTGAAGATGGACTTGTGGTGTTCTGGCGCAATGCCAATGCCGCTGTCCCAGACCTCAATCCGGGCCACTTGACCACCATCAGCCACACGGCAGGCCACCAACACGCTACCTTGGGTCGTGTATCGCAATGAATTGGAGATCAAATTGAGCAAGATGCGATGTAGCAAAGTTGAATCGCTCATCAACCAGACTGGCGTTGGCCTGATACGCAGACGAAGTCCTTTTTCCGAGGCCGTCAAAGACAAGCCGACCTGCAACTGATCAAAAATATCAGCCAGTGCAAACGGGTGCAACTTAACTTTGACGGCCTGGGCATCCAAACGGGAAATATCCAACAGACCATCAAGTAAATCCTGTGTGGCACGCACCGATGCATCCAGATTACCAATCAGCTGGCTGGTTTGTGCATCATGCGGTAATTGCGCCAACCGAGCGACAAACATTCCCAGCGCATGGGTCGGTTGGCGCAGATCATGGCTGGCAGCAGCCAAAAACCGTGACTTGGCCAAGGTCGCCGTTTCTGCTTCTTCTTTTTTTGAACGCAACTCCAATGTGGCCGCCGCAATACGCTGCTCCAGTTCATCCCGATTCGATTCAAGATGTTCAGCCATCTGATTCAAACCCAGTTGCAAGTCGCGCAGCGGATCGTCCGCCAACACGATAGCGCGAGCAGACAACTCCCCCTGTCCGAGCCGCTCGATCAAGCGTGAAACCCTATATATGGGAATAACAACGCCACGCCCCAGTCGCACAGCCAAAAAACCGCCAAACAACAAACCACCCATGGTGACGGCCAATCCCACCCATAGCATCTCACGCTCGCGCTTGAGCAAACCATCCCGCGAAAACTCGATGAGTACATGCCCCAAAAGAGTTGGTCGAACCACCCTCTCCGGTGCTTTGTCTTCAAACAAGTCATCCAGTTTGAGCTGACTTGTCTCGATCGGCTGGCACAATAAATCCAGCCGTTTGGTCGGATCAAAATGCTCGGTCTCTTTCCCGGCCAGCATCGGAAACATGGTGTAGCCAGGCTTACCAGCACTCACCAGAATCCGGCCCTGCGAATCCACAATGGCAACCGAGCGCACCGCAGATTCACGCATAGCCCCATTCGCAATGGTTTGCAGATGCGTGATATTGTCAGAAAACAATCCATATTCACTGGATGTTGCAAGTTGCCGGGCCAATGAACGGGCTCGCTGGCTGTGGGCATCACTGAGATCCCCGAAACGTGATGCCAAAAACACCACCGCCAGCAAGATAGCGAGCAAGGTCACCGGCAACAGACCTGCCACCAGCATGCGACTGCGAATATCAACGACTTTCATGGCGTTGCCTCCCGACTTCGCAAGCGATCTCGCAGAGCTACAGCATCCAGAGTTAATCCGAGCGAACGCGCTACATGCTCATTGACCGTCACGCTGAAGTCATGCGAGTAAACAGGCGTTGCTGACAGCGACTTGCCTTGAAGCACACCGCGAGTTATGGCAGCGGCTTGCAGGCCAACTTGTGTCGGCGTGACATGTAAAGCTATCAAAGCCCCTGCACGCACATAGGCAGGAGAAAATGCGACCAGTGGCACCCGCACCCTAAAAGATGCCAGCAAAATATTCTGAATGCTGCTGCTATTGAACAACTGCGGCTCAGCCACGGCCAACAACAAATCGGAGTCGTCCAACACACGTTTGAGCGCCGGAAACAACAGCTCATCGCGTCCAACACTGGCCTCAACCAGTTCCAGACCACTGGACTGAAGCAGCGCTTTCAAGGCCGGTGCTTGTGCTTGCGATTCTGGCCCCCACAACACGCCAATGCGACGCGCCGCCGGCAAAGCCAGACGAATCAACTCCACTTGCCGACTTAAAGGCTGATCAAGATAAAGGGCTGAAAACTGTGATGAAGATTTACGCCCGCTCGTGCGCAAAATACGTTCAAAACTGCTGCGCGGCAACAGCGTGCACAGCACCGGGGCTCTAGTTTCTGCCTTGGCCAACACAGTTGCAGCTTCAGAACCCAAGGCCACAATCAATTTGGGCTTCAAGGCCCCGGCACCCGCCCACTCCTGCGCGGTGACTTGAAGCATGTCATAGCGCGAGACGCCGCCACGCTCAAGTTCACTTAACAGGGCCTGCTCAGCCTCCACATAAGCGGCGCTGCGCTCGCTGCTGACAATGACCACCGCCAGTTCCGCTGCCTGCACAGTCGTGACAAGGTAGAACATAAAGCCATAAGCCAACAGCAGAAACCGCAAGAAAAAGCGCATGGATATATATTCAGTTTTCCAGTTTCAGCATCACAAAGGCTTGTCGGCGGAAATTCAATGCAGGCACAAAATCCGGGTACGCAGGCCCAAGGTTCTGCACCACAAAGGAAACCTCTCCCCGCTTATTGCCCACGCGCAGAGGCCAGCCCAAACGCACGTCAGTTCGGCTTGTCGCCGGTGCCATAGATGAGATACCAGCGTAATTGGTCGCATCAGCCTGTTGATACATCAAACTGAAATCAACGCCACCCGGCAATTTTTGCAACAACATCAGCCCCGAGCTTAAGTACGGCTGTGGCTTGTAATCCTTGTTGCCACCATCGGTCCAACTGCTATCGACCAGCGACTGATTCAGGATCAGTTGAGCACCCCGCCAAAGCGAGCACTTCAGTTGGTATTCAATGCCCTGAATAGTGAAATCCTCAACATTCGCAAAGTCCTTTACCTCACCATAAATGGGACTTTGATAACCGATGTATTTGATGGCATCCTGCACCGACTCATTGAACACGCGGACATCCAAATTCAGCCCCAAACGGGGGAAATCACCCAAATAGCCAATTTCGCGGGACAGAACTTTTTCGGGTCGCACTCCGCCACGGGCCATCCATGTCGCTGCAACTGGCACCCCTGCATAAGAGTAAACAACGTTGCTGAATTTCTCAAATGTGGTCGGTGGCCTTTGCGCCTGCGACACCCCCCATCGCAAGGTTTGTCCCTCAGTGATATGCCAGTTGAACATCACACGGGGTGAAAAGTTATCGCCGCTCATACTGTTTTTCTCGAACATACCGCCTGCATTGAGCAGCAAGTCAGACCTGATTCGCCACTCGGCATTACCAAAGTAACGGGTGAAATCAGTCACCAAAGTTTCATCGGTGTTGTAAAGCGCTTGGGATGTCACCCGCTCCTGCCGCAACTCAGCACCCCATACGACACGAAGATTGCTCCCTTGACGAAATGTGTGTTGAATGTTGAATTGCTCAGTGCTGGCACGCCCACCAAAGTCGAGTGTCAAGCCCGGTAACAACACATAGGGGAATTGGTCAACATTGGTTTCATCGGCATGGGAGACGCCAACGGCCAGGTCCTGGTCCGCATTCAGGCTGCGCCGCCAGTCCAGCTGAATGAATGAAGTTTCCGTCACGCGCTGTCGTGGCGCATTACCTATGGCTTGTGCAAACCCGACACCGGCTTCAACGCTCGTCTGCCCAGCACGAACTTCGACTTGATCAGCGGCACCGAGACGAACATCACCCCGAAAATTAAAGCGCGAAACCACATCAGGACCACTGGATCCATCCAGTCCGGTGTCAGCCCTGCGATCAACCCCCAAACGGAAATTGCCCGCATCACTCGCCCACCCCATGCTTGCCCGGGCATCGTTGATGCCGTTATCACCTGAAGCCAGATGGGCCGCAAACCCCAATGTATCGACCGGATCCCGCGTCACGATATTGATCGTGCCCAAAAATGCGCGTGCACCATAAGCAGCCGAATTGGAACCGCGCAGCACTTCAATACGCTCAATATCATCGATCGCAACGGTTTGCATGCCTGTCCCCGTATGACCCAGCATGAAGGGCGAATAAACCGAGCGGCCATCCACCATAACCTGAATACGGTTTGAAAAAGTAGTCAGGTTGTTGTGATAACCAACCTGAGGTGCCCCGGCTTCAAACGAATCACTCACCCGAAAACCAGGCACCAAACGCATCAAATCAGCAACGTCGCGCGCCCCGGACAGGCGAATCATGTTGCGGTCAATGATCGTGACAGCGCCCGGCGTCTCGTCCAGGCGCTGCGGCAACCGCGAGACGGACAGGACAATGGGCATATCGCCTAAAAAGTCCTTTTCTGACACCGCTTCGGGCACTTGTGCCACGGCGACACTGGTCCAACCCAGCAGGCCGAGCAAGCAGCTTGAATGAAACCAAGCTGATTTGGATTTATTTTGCTTTTCCATACACTGATTCTGCCTTGTCGGCAGCCCAATCAGGCTTGGTTAGCAGCCCTCTGCTTCAAATTATTTGACTACAAGGGAAAAATCAACCCTTGAATTTCGCCGTTACTTCTGCAACACGCTTGCCAAACAGTTTTGCCGTATCCAGATCGCCTTGCAGCATTTCGGCTGGTGTTGAGTCCGAGGGCGACTGGGCCATGGCACCACTGAACGAACCTACGTAGTTGATGTCATTGCGCTGCGCAGCCTTGCTGTTGCTGGGCATCAACGCCGTACCGACCCAGATGCCGCCTTGCTGCATAGCCAGGGTAAACAGGTAATGCAAGGTGGAGAGCTTGTCGCCATTCATGGTCGCGCTATTGGTAAAACCGGCAAAAATCTTGTCTTTCCAGGCCTGGCTGAACCAGGGTTTGCTCGATGCATCGGCAAATTTCTTGAACTGCCAGCTCACGCTTCCCATGTAGGTGGGTGAGCCCATGATGATGGCATCGGCAGCGCCCAGCGTTGCCCAACCAGCGTCCGTCACATTCCCGTCAGCGTCAATCGCAACCAACTCAGCGCCTGCGCCCTCTGCCACGGCTTGCGCCATGCGCAGGGTGTGACCATAACCCGAGTGAAAAACTACTGCTACTTTTGCCATTTTGAATACTCCAAGAAAAAAATTAAGGGGGAAATAATCAGGCGCTGAGATCAAACACCAGCACTTCAGCATCTTTTGCATGGTCCAGCGTGAGCAGACTTTCTGTCTCAATCAAGGCCGCATCGCCCGTGCTGAGCACCGCCCCATTGACCCGTAGTTCGCCGCGTACCAGATACACATAGCATTTCCGATGGACATCGAGCGCCAACTCAAGTGACTGCCCGCCATCAAGCAAACTGGCGTAGAGACGCGCATCGGCATGAATCGTGACCGAGCCTTGTGCGCCATCGGGCGACGCCACCAAACGCAGCTTGCCTAGTTTTTCAGTGTCTGCAAAGGTTTTCTGCTCATAACTCGGCGACACACCCCTCACATTGGGCTCAATCCAGATTTGCAACAAATGAGTCGTTTCATTGGGCGCATGATTGAACTCGCTGTGTTGAACGCCCGTGCCTGCACTCATGCGCTGCACATCGCCGGGCGGAATGGTTTTGATATTGCCCATGCTGTCTTTGTGCGCCAACTCACCGGCCAGCACATAGGTCACGATCTCCATGTCCCGGTGGCCATGGGTGCCAAAACCTTTGCCAGCGGCAATCCAGTCCTCATTGATGACCCGCAAATTGCCCCAACCCATGTGCTTGGGGTCGTAATAATCGGCAAACGAAAAGCTGTGAAGCGACTTGAGCCAGCCGTGGTCTGCGAACCCCCGCTCTTTTGATTGGCGAACTGTCAACATAATGATTGCTCCATGGTTGTATTGAACTCTTAGCCTGAACTTTAAGCGCTGCCAGCGTGCCAGCGATCCATGGCGTTTGATGGCATCATTCAAATAATTAGAATCAAATGGAGCACTCCATGCAAACTGCTCGTGATGTTTTAACGCCCGATGCCTTGTCCATGTTGCAAACCATTGCCAACACCGGCAGTTTTGCAGCCGCTGCACGCGAGCTCGGGGTGGTGCCCAGCGCCCTGACCTACCGGGTGCGCCAGATAGAAGACGCGCTGGACGTGCTGCTGTATGACCGCAGTTCACGCCAGGCCAAATTGACGCAAGCTGGCGCCGAATTGCTGCGCGAAGGCGCACGACTGCTAACGGATATTGAAGCCGTGGCCAACCGCGTCAAACGCGTGGCCACCGGTTGGGAGCCGGTACTGACCATTGCCGTGGACACCATCATCTCCAAAGCCACCGTCATGGAGCTGTGCGAGAGTTTTTACGCCCTGAATCCCCCTACCCGCATCCGGCTGCGCGACGAAACCCTGTCTGGCACGCTGGAGGCGCTGACCTCCGGCCAGGCTGATCTGGCGCTCGGAGTAGCAGACACCAGCACCACAGCGGGCATTCACGGTCAGCCCCTGGGCGACGTGACTTTTGTCTATGCCGTCGCGCCTCACCACCCGCTGGCCAACGCCCCCGAGCCCCTCAAAGATGACTTGATCCGGCAACACCGGGCCGTCGCCGTGGCTGACACCATCAGCCGGGGCCGGGGCCTGACTTATGGCTTGCTGGGGGGCCAGGACGTGTTTACCGTGGCCACCATGAAGGACAAGCTGGACGCGCAATTGCGGGGCCTGGGCGGCGGCTTTGTCCCTGAATGCATGGCCCGTGTCTTCATTGAAACTGGACGACTGGTGGTGCGACAGGTGGAGCGACCGCAACGCATCGTGCGGCTCAATTACGCTTGGCGCAATGTCGCCAAATCAGGCCAGGGACAGGCACTAACCTGGTGGCTGGGCCAGCTGGAGAGCCCGACAACCCGGGCCGCTTTGCTGGAGCGTCACCGGGGCGTGTAAAGTGGCAACCAGAGAACCCTATTAATCAACACTAGAAAGCCTCGTTTATGTCCTCATCCACACCAAAAATCAAAAAAATCGCCGTCATTGGCGCGGGCATGGCGGGCGTCACTTGCGCGCGCACCTTGGTGCAAGCGGGTCATCAAGTCACGATATTCGAGAAAGGTGCAGACATTGGCGGACGCATGGCAACTCGCGAGAGTGTGTTTGGCACGTTTGACCACGGTGCGCAATATTTCACAGTGCGCGATGCCCGGTTTACCCATGCACTGCAAACCGTGCCCGGCCTGTGCAAAGCCTGGAGTGCCAATTCGGTACAAACGCTGGACGAACATGGCCAGATCACGCAGACCAGTCATCCCGAGCAGGATGCCCACTGGGTTCCCACCGAAGGCATGAAATCGCTGCCTACGGCCATGGCCAAAACACTGACCGAGCAACACAAGGTTGAACTCCAAACCCGTGTCACGCACCTGGAACCCGATGCACTCAATACCAAGCTCTGGCAGCTGCGCACTGAAGGCGCCGGGGGCGCCCAGCATGTCTTTTCCGGCTTTGATGCCGTGCTGTTGGCAATTCCTGCCCCGCAAGCCCGTGCTTTGCTGGCCACCGCAACGGCCACCAGCGCCATGGCCCAACAACTTGAAAAAGTTGAAATGGCGCCCTGCTGGACGCTGATGCTGGCATTTCCGCAGGCCATGCAGCCCGGCCTCACCACGCTGGGACCGCAGTGGAATGCCGCTCGCAGCACGCACCACCGCCTGGCCTGGCTGGCCCGTGAATCGAGCAAGCCCGGTCACTCCGAAATTGAACGCTGGACCGTGCAAGCCAGCGCTAGCTTTTCGCAAGAGCATCTGCAAGACGACCCGGCTCGCGTCCAAGGCAAGCTGCTCAAGGCCTTCTCTGAAGTCACCGGCATCCGCGCCGAGCCCACCGATGTGCAAGTCCACCGCTGGCTTTATGCCCAAACCACCACGCCTTTGGGCCAATCCCACCTATGGGACGCGCAAACCCACGTCGGCGTTTGCGGTGACTGGTGCTTGGGTCACCGGGTAGAAGACGCTTTTGTCTCGGGCCTGGAGCTGTCGCTGGCAGCGGTTTAAGGAACAGGCCACATCCATGGGGGCGATTTACCGGGGCCGTTTTGCGCCCTCGCCCACCGGCCCGCTGCACGCGGGTTCGCTGGTCGCAGCGCTGGCCAGTTGGCTGGACGCCAGATCACACGGGGGCCAGTGGCTCGTTCGCATGGAAGACGTGGACACCACCCGCTGCCTGCCCGGCCTGGACCGCGTGATCTTGCAGCAATTGGCCAACTGCGGTCTGCATCCTGACGAACCGCCCGTGTGGCAATCACAACGCAGCGCGCTTTACCAGCAGGCGCTGGACCAGTTGATCTCCCAGAAATTGGCCTACCCATGTGCCTGCTCACGCAAAGACATAGAAACTGAACGACTCCGATTGGGGCAAAGCCGCACGCGACACGGCGAGCTGATTTACCCGGGAACCTGCCGCTTCGGCTTGCATGGCAAGTCGGCGCGCGCATGGCGCCTGAGAGCCGACTCTTATACGCAAAATAGGCCTCTAGCCACCGTAGAACATGCGCAAGCAGCTATTAAATCAATAGCAACAAATAGCATTGACTGGTCCGACCGGCGCCTGGGGCCGCAGCTTCAGAATGTCTCATCCGAGGTCGGCGACTTTGTTCTCAAGCGTGCGGATGGCTGCTTTGCCTATCAGCTGGCCGTGGTGGTGGACGACGCCGCGCAAGGCATCACCGACGTGGTGCGCGGAGAAGATCTGGCCGACAACACGGCGCGGCAGATCTTGCTGCAGCAATGCCTGGGTTTACCCACACCGCGCTATCTGCACACGCCACTGGTGTTGGGGGCGGATGGGGAGAAGTTGTCCAAGCAGAACGGGGCTTTGGCGCTGGATACGTCTGATCCGTTGGCGACGTTGAATCGGGCGGCTGGTTTTTTGGGATTGCCTTTTTTCGTTGGCAGCGTGGCGGGGGCATTGGCGCGGTGGGTTCTGGTTTGGGGGGATTCATCTGTTGCATCTTCCCTTTCCCCCCACCCCTTGTATGTTCAGATTTTTTAAATATATTGAATGGTGGCGGTCAGGGAGAGAGTTCAACTTGAACTTGACCATCCAAACTTTGTGTTCCGATTTATAGCTTTGCTAGAAGCTTAGGAAGAAAAATTATTGCGCCCACTGCCAATGCAGCTAGGCTTGCCAGTAGGACTGCAGCCGCAGCAATATCTTTGGCGTCGCGCGCCAAACTATGCCAATCGGGAGATACCAGATCGACCACGAATTCAATAGCGGTGTTCAAAGCCTCGGCGCAAAGGATCATGCCTATCGTGAGGCATAGCACCCCCCACTCTAACGCGCTGATGTTCAGGTAAAAACCCAAAAAAGTCGCAATGACCGCTGCGCAAACATGGATACGTGCATTAGCCTGAGTGGATAAAAGTCGTTTGATACCACGTAAAGCATGACCAAAGGAGGCTACTCGTGAAGCTGCGCGCATGTTGTGTGTGCTTATGTGTTTCATTGGACGTTCGAGTTGACCGTGGGCCTCAATTCACATTTTGGAGAACGGCGTTGCATCTCTGATGCCAAGTTTTCAAATGACTCCTGCGCTTGCCGCCGCAAGACTCCTTCAGCCAAGAAAGTAGGAATCCAGGAACCGGGCTCCGTCTTCAGGATGTAGTGGAGCACTGTACGCTGCGAATCCGAAGTGACCAGATTCGCGGCCATTCGCATCGCTTTGATGTCGCCAGAAATAAGATGTCCACTCATTTGATGATGGGATGGATTTAACTGCACTTCGTAGTTGGTCTGGATAGTGGTACCAAACGCTCCCCACCCCACCCAGCTTACTTGCTTAACGAGGTACTTGTCTGGCCCAATTAAAAAGGCTTCACTTTTGCGCAAGTTTCGAATGTACTGCGCGGCAGCCCCATAGTCCGTCATGACTTCCCAGACCACAGATACAGGGCTGGTGATGTCCAACTGAACTTTAACTTCAACCTCGCCCCCTTGTCGTTTGGAGGATACCTCTAGCAATACTTGACAGGCAGGCTCCGAGGCTTGAGCAAACGACCCTGCAAAAATACTCAATCCAGCGATGACCAGCTTAATGAGTCCAGAGGTTAAACGAAATGAAATTACCAAATGCTCTGCCAATTCAATGCCAAGCCACCAGATGTCGGCAACAAACTTAAGCTATGGCCCCGTTCAGTCACGGTGAAATATTCAGCCATTGCGTAACCCAAGGCTGCTCCAGCCACGGTATCTCGCCAATAGTGCTTATCTGCTTGAACTCTGGCAACAGCAGTCAGGGTTGCGGCCCCGTACAACGCTATTGGGGAGAAGTCATTTCCATAGCGTTTTTGGATAAACCGTGCTGAAGCGAAAGCGATTGCAGTGTGGCCTGACGGAAAGCTATCGTTGCCCGAGCCGTCAGGGCGAACGGCATTAATTTGAGATTTCAACACTTGCGTACTGACAAGGGTACTGCCCAAAGTCAATGCTAACTGTACGGTGCCATCTCGGTCACTCTGTTGTAAGGTGGTTACAGCGGCAAACACAGGTAACGTCACAGCTAAGAAGTCAGAGGTGGTTTGCCAAGACTGAGCGTTGGCATTACCGCTCATTAAACAAGTCATTCCAAATAGTACGGAAACACAAATTTTTTTCATTTGAAAATTTCAATCAATTCACTTTAATTGAAATGGAGTCTAACCTCGCAAACCTACACCCCAATATGACAAGCCTCTCTACAATCCCTCCCCGTGAACGATACAAACAAACCCACCCCAACCCCTGTCGCCGCAGACCAGCCACGCCCCCCCCGCATCCGCGGCAGCATGCCCGAAGGCGTGGCTTATCCTAAAGAAATCAAAAGCTTTGTCCGCCGCGCCGGTCGCATCACCACCGGCCAGACCAAGGCCTTTGAAGACCTGGGGCCCCAATTTCTCTTTCCCTACCAGTCAAACGCTATTGATTTCGTAGCTGCTTACGCAGGTGCAACGGCGGCTAGAGGCCTAAATGATGCACAACCAGGCCCGGTGATCCTGGAAATCGGTTTTGGCATGGGCGAAGCCACCGCGCACATTGCAGGCGTGATGCCGGAGAAAAACTTCCTGTGCTGCGAGGTCCATGAGCCCGGCGTCGGTGCGCTGCTCAAGCGCATTGGCGAACAAGGTTTGACCAACATCCGCATCGTCGCACACGACGCCGTTGAGGTCATCGACAACATGCTGCCATTGCAAAGCCTGGACGGCGTGCACATCTTCTTTCCCGACCCGTGGCACAAGAAAAAACACAACAAGCGCCGCCTGATCCAGTCGCCGCTGATTGCCAAACTGGCCGCGCGCCTGAAGGTTGGTGGCTACCTGCACTGCGCCACCGACTGGCAGCCCTATGCCGAGCAGATTCTGGAAGTACTCAGCGCCGAGCCGCTGCTGAAAAACACCGCCTCGCAGAGCCACCCCGAATTGGCTGGCTACGCCCCCAAGCCGCATTACCGCCCGCTGACCAAGTTCGAAAACCGCGGCATCAAGCTCGGGCATGGCGTGTGGGACGTGGTGTTTGAGCGCGTCTAACCCGCCCAAACCGCCGGACCGCAAAGGCGTCGGCCCCAGTTGCATCGGCCTGCCCGCAGGTGACTGGCCGACCACGCTGGATTTTCTGGCGGAGCGGTTCAAAGCCGTTTCGCGCGAGGTCTGGCAACAGCGCATGGTAGATGGCGACGTGGTAGACGAGCACGGTCTCACCCTCGCGCCGGACCACCCCTACCAGGGCCATGTGCGCGTGTATTACTACCGCGCCGTGCCGGACGAGCCACGCATCCCATTTGAGGAAGTGATCCTGTTCCAGGACGAGCAACTGATCGTGGTGGACAAGCCGCATTTTTTGCCGGTGGTGCCCTCGGGCGGCTACCTGAACGAGACGGTGCTGGTGCGGCTCAAACACAAGCTGGGCATCGACACCCTGGTGCCGGTGCACCGCATTGACCGCGACACCGCCGGGCTGGTGATGTTCTCGGTGCAACCCGAAACGCGCGCGGCCTACCACACCCTGTTCAGCCAGCGCACCGTCAAGAAAACGTATGAAGCCATCGCGCCCTGGCGTGATGATTTGAAGCTGCCGTTGACCCGGACCAGTCGCATCGTTGAAGCCGGGCACTTTATGCTGCAACACGAGGTTGAAGGCACGCCCAACGCCGTCACTGACATTGATGTGATCGAGGTGCATGGCGCATTGGCGCACTACCGGCTGCACCCCGTCACCGGCAAACGCCACCAGTTACGCGTGCACATGGCGGCACTGGGTCTGCCGCTGGTGGGCGATGGCCTGTACCCCACGCTCACGCCCGAGGGGCAAATTGATTACCAAAACCCGCTGCAACTGCTGGCCAAAAGCATTGAATTTGTGGACCCGATCACCGGTGAGCTCAGGCGCTTTGAAAGCCAGCGCCGTTTGACACTGCGCTAAAGCCAGCCCCAACTGGGCGAATGCGTGAGTGCCACGCCCACGATATACGCCACACTAAGCAACGCGCCCACAAAAAACTGCGGTCGCTGCGCGTCGTGAGTTGTCAAAGCCAAAACACGGTGACCTAGCAGGATGTAAGCCAGCAGCGCCAATACCTTGGCGGTGAGCCAGCCGTTCACAAACGGGTATTGCCCGATGCGCCAGGCCAGCCACAATGCAGAACTGAGCAGCACCGTGTCCACCCCATGGGGCGCCACCCGCAGCAGGCGCCATTGCCGCCAGGGTTTGGACTGCAGCTGCAGCGTGCCGCGCAGCACAAACAGCGTGATGCTCAGCGCCACACAACTCATGTGCAGGGTTTTTATAACTGAGTAGTCCACTAAAAATGTCCTGTGTCAGGTTGCGCAGGCGTCTGTCATGTCGGGCGAGGTACCAAAGACGCCGGGTGCGAAGCGCCTGATTATTCACCGGATGTCGAAATAAGTCGCACAAACTCTGAAATGCAGAGTTATAATTTTTCAAACTCTGAATTACAGAGTTTCCAACCCGATGTGAAAGGGGTAGCTGTAGAAAACGGACAATAAAACCCGCTAAGGCGTTGAGTTTGAGAACGGGAGGGTCGGCCGGGATTCATGTAATTTCGGGCAGAAACGCTGCTAAGTTGTTTATTTTTGGTTTCGCAAATGGCCCAATAGGGCGGATTTAGACCATGCCAAAAAGATCCATTAATTCAAGAACTTAACTCACTTTTACCGTGAATTACATGAATCCCGGCCAACCCTCTAGTAACATTCGTTGACGAGTTTCCTGCCACGACAAATGACAATGTATAAGATTGCAATATTGTTTTCGATAGCAATACTAGCCTCTGGATGTGCGTCATTAGATGGATTTGATCGCCACATTGCCTATTTGCCGTCATCCAACATACAGCAGACTCCGGCGGCAAAGCATCTTTTTTTTTCGGACCAATGGATGGATAGCCCGGCGGTTGTCCATGCTTCAGCGGGAACAGTTCACGGCTGGTGGATTCCCCAATTGGCAGAAGCTGCTCCAGCGGTGCTCTACTTGCACGGCAATGCCGGCAATATTTCAAATGACCTTAACCTCGGCGCTATTCAGCGTTTGCATCAGGCGGGCTTTGCTGTGCTTGCAATCGACTATCGCGGCTACGGT